>Ga0180432_10002729_pt1 | contig 26228 bp, 18 predicted proteins | sample SS_ome_10_FD_132414 | JGI IMG/M metagenome (GOLD analysis project Ga0180432, IMG submission 132414) | Hypersaline lake sediment archaeal communities from the Salton Sea, California, USA - SS_1_MS_2 metaG | ecosystem: Environmental > Aquatic > Non-marine Saline and Alkaline > Hypersaline >... | reverse complement strand
GTTCCTTATTGGGGTCGATCCCTTTGAACTGCGCCCAGATCGTGGTGTTCTTCTCGTCCACCTCGGCTTTCCAGAGCGGACGGCCGGCGGCGAGACCGGCGCCTCCGCCGACGACTGACGCAGGGTCCCGTTGATACTCCTTCCATTTGGGGCCGCCGCAGTTGATCTTCTTGCTGTAGTTCTTGCCCGAGACCACGATCCCGGAAATGCACGCCATCGACACGCGGTTGATGATGTCGATCCTCAGTTGGCCGTCGGACACTTCGATCGCGTCGAAGCTTTCGTCGCACGCCGCAAATGATCCGACCTTGGCAAAAATGTCGAACCGAGTGAGTACGGTCTTGCCTTGAAGTTTGACGTCGCATACCCGCCTGGCTTTCGCGTTGAAATGGGGTTCGCAGAACTTCAGGGTAACGCGGTAACGTCCGTTGGGCACGGCAAGGCGATAGCCGTTGAGGTTATACCGGCAGGTTTGGTAGAGAACGTCCTCGTCCGTTCCGGCGACGGCTTTGCCCGGATACCTGGCGATCCTGCCTCCCAGGACCCTGTCTTGGGGGCCGGTCTCCCGATGGGCAGCCGGTTCCTGCCGAGGCAATACCTGTTCCAGCGTCCTGGCTTCATCCATCCAGACGCCGTTGACATAGACCGTCCCGGTATGGCGCGGATAGCCCCCGTGCCTGTGCCACTCTCCCCGGATAACATCCTTGTACGGATTGACCTCGCCAAAGAAGCTGTTAGGCAGGGTGACTTTCCATACCCCTTGGCGGACCTTCTGCCATTGCGTGATGATCTCCGATCCCTTGACGACGACCTTCTCGCCGGGGGCAGCCCGGTAGACAATCCGTTTATCGTCCGACGTGCCGCCGCGCGGAGGATTGACCCGTTCGCGATAGGTCCCCTCATGCACGGTAATCACGTCGCCGGGCTGTGCAATGCGGGCGGCTGCCGATATCGTCTTGAAGGGCTTTGCGTTGGATCCACTGTTCGCGTCAAGCCCGCCTGGCGAGACATGGTATTCTGCTGCGGTGAGGGCGCAGGCGGTTGCCACGACGGTAATCGCTGTGAGGAGTCTTCTGATCCTGTATCTCCTTTGCAGAACGCATTGTTCTACGGAAAACCCACTCCAGCCGGAGGTTGGGGCTCGATAGGTCATGTACGATACCCCCCCAGGCACAGCGATCTCAAGAACAATCATGGCCGATCTCGGGCCTGTTGCCGCCTAGTGAAGGGCAGCCCGGTCGGACATCACCTGCCCGGACGAGGTCTTCGCAAGAGACAGCGGGTCATGACACGTCATGGTTGGCTGGTTGGGGCGAGGAGGAGTTTTCCGCCGACGGCGCGGGCCAGGGCGATGCGGGACAGGTCTCTGTCCAGTTCGAACTGCTGGAGGTCCAGGGCGACCTTGATGCGGTCGCGTTCGGCGGCGATGACGTCCACGAGGTCGGCCATGCCCGCGTCGAAGGCGGCCCGCGCCTCGCGCGTGTTGCGGACGGCCAGGGGCAGCAGTTCCGTGCGGTAGGCGCGGACCTGGTCGCCGGCGGTGCGGAGCCTTCGCGACGCCTGGCGGACCTCGCGGACGGCCTGCTGCTCGACGAGACGGGCCTGCAGCCGCGTGCGGCTGAGTTCGGCGCGGGCCTTGGCGATCCGAGGCTCCCCGCCGTCAAAGACGGGCACTTCCGCGCGGACGGCGGGGCCTATGGCCGTCTTGGTCTCCCCTTTGCGGGGATTCTCGCGTTCCAGCATGAGGCCGATATCGAAGTCGCCCCGGGCGTCGAGTTCGGCCTGCCGCAGGCGGGCCCGGGAGGCCTTGACCGCCCAGCCGGCCGCCAGAACGTCCAGCCGCTGCCGTCGCGCCAGGGCGGCAAGGGTGTGCTCGTCCGGCACGGCGTCGGCGGATTCCGCCGCGGGGGCCGCCTGCCAGTCGGTCGGCCCGTCGGCGCGGTTGAGCAGTTCGAGGAGCGTCCGCTTCTCGACGTCGAGCTTCTTGCCGGTGGTCCGCTCTCGCGCGACGGTGGCCAGCACCTCGGCCTGGAGGCGGTTGGCCTCCAGCGAGGTGCCCATGCCGGCGGCGAACTGGTCGCGTGCGGCCCGTTCGCCGCGGACCAGGGCCTGGCGCAGTTCGGCCAGCGCGCCCAGCACGGCCTGGTAGTGCACGATGCGGCGGTGGGACGCTTCGACCGTCGCCGCCAGGGCGATCGCGTTGTCCGAGACGCGCAGAACGACCTGCCGCAGTGCGCTCCGGGCGGCGGCCTGCTTCGAGGGCCTCAGCCACAGGCTCGACAGCGACTGCATCGCGTTGCCCATGAGCATGGCCGAGTCGCCCTCGACGTCCAGGCCCAGCGAGGCCGACAGCACGGGGTTGGGCAGCAGGCCCGCCTGGGCCAGGTCCGCGCGGGCCGCGGCGATCCGCGCCAAGTCGGCGCGGATCCCCGGATTGTCCCGCAGCGCCAGCAGGACGGCGCGTCGGACCGTCAGCGGCTCGTCGCCGTCCCGAAGCCCCTGGCCGTTCGGCGCGGCCGGGCTCGACCAGCCCGGGGCCTGGCCCGTGCGGTCTTCCACGTGCCGCGCCGACAGCGCGATGTCCTCGCGCGGATCGACGGACGCCGTACACCCGGCCAGCAGGCCGAGCACCGCGCAGGCCGACAGCCCCAGGCGATTGAAGCCGTGCATGGTCACCTCTCCCGCACTATCCCGGCACCACGTAGATGCCGGTGGCGTGAACGGTTTTCCCGCCCATGGCGTCGACGCGCACGACGCCCCGGACGACGAGTTCGGTCAGTTCCCTGATCCCGCCGGCGCCCTTGAGCCCGGCGCGGAGGACCTTGCCGTTGGCCCCGTCGACCTGCACGCTGACCATGTGCTTGCTGAGGCGGTCCTTCGGCTCGCAGCAGTAGTCCCAGGGCTCGCTGCAGTGATCGTCGTTGGTGTCTTGTCCGCAGTACGGCAGTGACAGGTCCACCAGCGCGACCATGGCGCGTTGCGCGGCGAAGGGGGCCTTGCGTCCGCCCACGCGTCCGCGGATAGTCACCTCATCGCCGTCCTTGGCCGCGGCCATGGCGGACACGATGCCCCGGGCGTCGGGGGGTTCCGCGGTCAGCAGCAGCCCGTCGGGCAGGGCCGCGCCGCCCGAGGTGTTGGACGGGTTCGGTTCGTCACCGCATCCTGCCAGCATGCCCGCCAGCAGGACCGTCGCCAGGGCCGTTCGCATCACGTTCGTCTTCATTGCACCTTCTCCTTCCGTCGTTCACATTGCCTTCAGTGCCGTCGGAATGGGCATCCGCAGGCACCGCCAGGCGGGCGGCAAGGCGCCGATCCCGCCGAGAATCAATCCCGCCAGCAAGCCCACGACGAGCACCGGCGAGTCCACGATCAGTCCAAACGCCCCCAACGAGAACCGCACGGCCAATCCGTCCAGCAGGGCCGCGCCCAGGGCCGAGGCCACAAGCCCCCCGATGCACGAGGCCAGCACGGACTCCTGCACGGCGCTGAGGACGATGGCCCGGCGCGGGAAGCCCAGCGTCTGCAGCGCGCCGTATTCCCGCACGCGAGCGGCGAACGCGGCGTACATCGTGTTGAGCCCCCCGAACAGTCCCGCCAGCGCCACCAGGGCCGCCGTGGCCATCGCCACCACCTCGATCGGGCGGTAGAACGCCGACAGCCCGTCGTAGTAGTCCGTCTCCCGCATCGCCACCAGTTCCAGGTCCAGCCGCTGTCGGGCGAACAGGTCCACGTCCTCGAACTCGGCGGCGTCCAGGGTAGCCACCACGCAGGACAGCGAGTCCCGCTTCGCGGCGATGAGCAGGTCGTCCAGGGGGATCCAGATCTCCGACTCGATCACCGTGCGGCCCGCCTCGAACACGCCGACGACCTTCCAGGGCCTGCGGTCGAAGTAGATCACCTGTCCGACGTCCAGTCGGCCGGCGGGCAGGCCCATCCGTGCCGCGGCCAGGCGACCGGCCATGATCTCGTTGGCGCCCTGCCTGGGCGCCCGGCCCCGGACGAGGCGCACCTTCGGATGCACCAGGAAGGCCGGCGCCGTGTACCCTCGCGCCGAGCCCGGCAGGGCCGTGCCGCCGTTTGGCGAGGTCGTCAGCCCCACCTGCATGTGCACTTCGGGCGAGATGTGCGCCTGGCCGAGCGTGCTCTTGAGCCCGTCGACGCTGGCCGCCAGGTGCGTCTCGACGCCCCGGGCGATCTCGCTCCGCTCGATGCTCTCCTCGCTGCCGGCCCCCAGCAGGATGACGTTGTGGGCCTGTCCGGTGGCTCGCAGGCTCCGCCGCATCCCGCGCACGAACCCCGCCGAGACGATCACCAGCAGGACCACCAGCGTCGCGCTGCCCACGGTCAGCACGAGGCGCAGGGGGGATCGAGCCAGGTTTCGCACGGCGTATTCCCATGGCAGTTTTCGCATCGTTCGTTCTCCGGGTGTGTCAGACGGCTCGGAAACACTGGGCAATCGGGCGTCGGGAGGCCTGCCAGGCCGGCACGAGCCCCGCCGCGGCGCCCAACGCCGCCGAAAGCGCCACGCCTTGAACCAGCACGCCAAGCGTCGCGCGGACCGGGATCGTCAGGCCCTCGCTGGAGATGCTGAACTGGCCCCAGTGCGCCACGGCGATCGCCCCGGCCGTGCCCACCAGCCCGCCAAGCACGCCCAGCAGGAGCCCCTCGACCACCACGAGGCGGGCGATGAGCCCGCCGGAATACCCGAGCGTCTGCATCACCGCGTGGTCGCACACGCGGTCCTGGATGCTCAAGACGATTGCATTGCCCACGAGTGCCAGCACCGCCGCGAGGCACCCCCAGCCGAGGTAACGCATGAAGCCGACCAGCGAGATAATGTCCGCCGCCGCCCGCGCGACGAAGCCCTTCTCGGAACTGGTGTGCGTCGGCTCCTGGTCGTCGCGGAACATGGCGTCGATATGTTCGGCCACCGCGTCCATCCGCCCGGGGTCCTCCACCGTCACGCTGAACTGCGTCACGACGCCGAGCTTGCGCTGCCCGGTGCTGCGCTGGAGGAAGTCCAGGTGCACGTAGGCGACGTTCTGATCCTGGGGCTGGTCGGAGTCGAGGATGCCCGCCACGTGCACGCGGACGCCGGCGGCGTCAATCTGGTCGCCCACCTTCAGCCCGCGCCGCCGGGCCACCGCCCCGCCCAGCAGGGCCGCGTCCTTGCGAGAGGTCCACTCGTCCAGCGTCCCGTCGGCCAGGCGCAGGTCGCCCCCGGTCGCCCGGGCCCAGCGCTCGGGCGGCACGCCGCGAAACACGATGACGTCCAGGCTGGTGCGGCAGTTGGTGGGCACGACCTTCACGGGCACCACCCGCGCGACGCCCTCGATCCGGGCGATTCGCTCGCCGTAGACCTCGGGCAGGCGGCTGGTGGCCGGGCAGAAACGGTTCTCGCGGTAGACCACCAGCGACGTTTCCCGTGCGGCGGCTTGGGTGGCGTGGTCGACGCCGGCCTGCATGGCGTGGACGGCCGCGAACAGGAACATCGCCGCGGTCACGCCGCCGACGGTCAGCATCGTCCGCGCCGGGCGCCGGAAGGCCTGTTTGAGCACGAGCGGGATGAACTTAGGCGACAACATGGACCGGCTCCTTCCGGGCATCCGGCGCCTCGATGAGCTTGCCCTTTTCCAGGTGCAGCGTGGTGTGGGCGTTGGCCGCGGCGCGGGCGTCGTGCGTCACCATGATAATCGTCTTGCCCAACTCCTCGTTCAGCCGCGTCAGCAGGACCATGATCGCCGCCGCCGACGGGGCGTCCAGGTCGCCGGTGGGCTCGTCGGCCACGACGATCTGGGGATCGGCCACCAGGGCGCGGGCGATGGCCACGCGCTGCTCCTGCCCGCCGGAAAGCTGGCGCGGGAAGTGGTCGTGACGATCCGCGATGCCGACCAGCTCCAGCGTCAGCGCCGCGCGCCGGTGCCGCTCGGACCGCCCCAGCCGGTGCAGCAGGAGGGGCAGCTCCACGTTCTCGTAGGCCGTCAGCGTGGGCACGAGATTGTACAACTGGAAGATGTACCCGACGTTGTCGCTTCGCCACCGTGCAAGCCGGCTGCGCGACAGGCCCGTGATGTCCGTCCCGCCGACGTGTATCGTGCCGCCCGTCGGGCGATCGATGCCGGCGATCAGGTTCAGCAGCGTCGTCTTGCCGCTGCCCGAGGGGCCCATCATCGCCAGGAACGCCCCGCGCTCGACGTCGAGGTCGAGGCCGTTCAACGGCAGGATGACGTTCTCGCCGCGCGTGTAGCGGCGGGTGAGTTTTCGGCATTCAATGAGAGCCATGGCTGGGTTCTCCCTTCAGGCGTATCCGCTGCCCGTCGGCCAGGGCGTCGGTGGGCGAGACGATGATGCGGTCTCCGGCGTTGAGGCCCGAGCTGACCTCGATCAGGTCGCCCAGGGCCACGGTGCCCAGCGTGACCTGGCGCCGACGGGCCACGTTGTTCGACAGGTCCGCCACCCAGACGGTGATCTTCCTGCCGGCCTCGGAGCCTACGGCCCGGACCGGGGCGAAGACCCTCTCGACGGCGGCGGCGCCCTGGACCTGGCGGCGGGGCGAGAGGAACTGCACGCGTGCGAGCATCTCGGGCTTCAGCAAGGGCGAGGGGGCCTCGACGGAGACCTTGAACTGGAGCGTGTTGCGCTGGATGTCGGCCTCGTGCACCACACGCAGGACCTTGCCCTTGAAGACCTCGTCGGGCAGGACGTCGACGACGATCCGTGCCTCCTGGCCGACGCCGACCTGCGCCGCGGCCGACAGCGCCACGTCCACGCGCACCTGGAGCCGCCTGGGGTCGTAGAGCTGGAGCAGCGGCCTGGCGGCCGGGCCGGCGGCCGTCACCACCGTTCCGGGCTCGGCGTGTCGGGCAAGCACGACGCCCGCCACGGGAGCCCGGACGTCCATGCGGTCCAGACGGAGCCCGGCCTCGTCGCGAGCGGCCTGGGCGGCGGCCTGGGACGCCTTGGCCTTGGCCAGGTTCGCCGCAACCTGAACCTCCAGGCGCCGCAGCCGGGCCGTCAGGATCTTCTCCTGGATGCCCAGGGACGCTATCTCGGCCTGCTGGGCCTCGACGCGGGCTTCCAGCAGGCGCACGGGCACGGTCGAGATCAGGCCGCTCTTGGCGGCGGCCCGCTTGGCGGCCAGGTCCGCCTCCAGTTCGGCCAGTCGGGCCTGACGGGCCGCCAGTTGTGAGGGGAAGTTCTCCAGGTCCAGTCGCGCCGTGGCCAGTGCGGCCGCCTCCGGCGCCCCGGCCAGCTTGTCCGATATGGACAGCGTCTTTGCCGTCCGGTCGGCTGCCAGTCCGGCCGCCACTTCCGCCTCGGCCAGGTCCGCCTGACGCAGGGCCAGCTCGGCCTCGGCGCCCTTAAGCGCCAGCCGAGCGTCGTCGGCGATCAGCCGCGCGACGACCTGGCCGGCACGGACGGACTGGCCCTCGAGGACCAGCATCTCGCTGACGACGCCGTCGGCCAGCGCGGGCACGGACACCGCAAAGGGGTCCGGCTCGACCCATCCGGGCCCCTGGGCGAGGACGGAGCCGCCGCTGACGCCCCGGGCGGACGACCTGACCACCACGGGCAGGACGTCGACCGCCGCCGAGGGGCGCAGCACGTCGCCGGCCGAATAGGCCAGAAGGGCCGCCGCCGACAGCAGGATCGCCCCGGGCAAAAGGACGCGGGTCTTCCACCGCACCGCCGGGCGAGGCACGGGCGCGTGATCGGCCCCGGGCGTATCGCCCTGCCGGTCGGCGGGCTCGGGGCGAAGCTCGTCGAGCCTGGATGCGTTTGCCATGAGATCACCTGCGAGTGCCGAACGCCTCGCGCCGTCACGGGCGACACGCGGACGGACCGGGCGCACGGCTGTTGCGAAGGGTCAACTGGAGTGAACGACGCGACGTGGGACTACGCGCGAGGCGGGTCGATGTCCTTGCGGACGTAGCCGGCCTCGGCAGCAACGTCATCGGCGGGCAGGCGACGACAGGTCACCCGATGGCTGTCCGGGCTCCAGGTTGGCAGAGGGGGTACAGCAGCGCACGCGCACACGGGGCAGCCACGGGGACACGACGGTTCCCCGGGCGGACGGGAGCGGTCTTCCCCGTCGTCGTCGGGCATCTCTTCGTCCGGGATGGCGTACCCGCTGCACCCGCAGGTGGACTGCCTGGCAGGGGCGGGGTCAGTCTTCTCAGCCGGCCGGCGCGGCAGGAGGACGCAGGCCCCGTTCAGGACCGTCGCGCCCAACCAGGCGATCGCCACAAGTATGGTGAGGGCTTTCTCCACGGCTATCATCATATCGCCCTTCACGGGGGATATCAAGACGCAGGATGGCGAAATCCGTGTCCCTGTCCTGACCGGAAGAATCGGTTCCTGACCCTCTTCTTTCTCAGTCGGCGCCAGTCGTAGGTGGTCTTGCCGTCGCCGTCGAGTAGGAGCAGGCGTGTGTCGGTCAGGTCGAGGATCGGCTCGTCGACGCGGTCGCCCATGGTCTCCAGGATCATGCGGACCCGCAGGGCCGGTTCGCCCCCGACGGTTCGCTTCTTCAGCCGCCCGTTCTCCACCGACCAGACCATGTCGAACCGCAGCCGAGAGGCAAACACCGACCACACACCGGAAGGCTCGACAACCATCGTGCCGGTCCCGTCCGGGCGGAGGGTCATCGTCCGCTTGCCCTTGTACCCATCGGCCCAGGTCCCCACGACCCGTTCGCGCATGCGGGCGTCGTCCATTGCCGGCGTGTCCGGCCGTTGGGGCCGCGGCCCGGCGGCCGGATGGAATCGCCAGAATGCCACCGCCGACGCGGCGCCGATGACCACCGCCATCAGCACAACGCGCCTCCATCGCGACCGGCGGGCGCCGTCGGCGGCGGCAGGACTCTGCATGTCAGGAACGGAAGCCAAGGGCGTCTCTCCGGGGCGTTGTGATCATTGTAGCGCCGATCGGCGCGATCACAAGCTCTCAGCGGGCGCCCGGGGCTTAAGACTTGTTGACGGACGACGGCCGCGTGTATCCTATTGCCGCGGCGCGCGGAGAACACATGAACCGGACCCCAACCTTCAGGAGCATCGAACCATGACGCACGCAACACGCAGGGCTTCCACAACCGTTCTAGTCTCGCTGGCATGTCTTTCGGCACTGGTTCCGGGATATGCGCTGGCGGCGTCGGACGCGCAGAAGATCGTGGCGGCCTACGGCCGCGAGAGCGGTTTGTTCGTGGTAGTCGGCTGCGGGCAGGCGGGGGCAGCCAGGCTGGCGGTCGACCTGGGCAGGAACGGCAACTCGCTGGTGCACGTGATCGCCTCCGACAAGGGCGAGCTGGCGGCGGTCAAGAAGGCCATCGCCGACGGCGGTATCAAGGGCTACGTGACGGTCGAGCAGTTGCCCCTGGCTGCACTGCCCTATCGCGACTACATGGTCAACGTCATGGTCGTCATGGACGCGGCCAAGGCCGAAGCCGCCAGATTCACCGCCAAGGAGGCCCGCCGGTGCATGGCCCCGTACGGGCGGCTGGTCACGTGTGACGCCGGCAGGATCAAGCGCATCGAAGAGATCCCGCTGCCGAAGGAAATGGACATCTGGACACACCGCTATCACGACGCCGATGCCAGGCCGGTCTCTACCGACACGGTCTTCGACCTGCCGGTGGGCTTCCGGTGGACTGCGGGGCTGCCGATGAACTTCGACAACCCGAAGCGGGCGGCCAATCGATACTCGTCGACGCGAGCACTGGTCCTCAATGACGGGCGATGCTTCACGATCTCGACGGCGGTCTGGGAGAATCTCGGGCCCGGCTGGCGATCGAGCTACGGCACGGACCAGTACCTGACCTGCCGAGACGCCTTCAACGGACGCCTGCTCTGGCGCAAGCGGATCGGTCAGACGTACTACGGCGGGCTCTACATCGAGAACTTGGCCCCGATGATCTCGATCGGGCGGCACATATACGTGGCCGGGGACAACGGGAAGATGCTGGTGATCGACACGCGGACAGGCAAGACGCTGCGCGATCTGGACACCACGTACATTCCCGGGGTGATCTCGGCGTCGGAGGGCATTGTCGTGGCCGCCACGTGGAAAGGCGGCAAGGTGATGGGGTCGATCAAGCGGTACGACCGCCGACGAATGGACTGGGCCATTGCCGAGGGGACGATCGAGGCCTACGACGACGCTACGGGCAAGCGGCTGTGGAAGCAGGACTTGCTGGGCACGTCGATGGTGATCTCCGACGGGCGGGTCTTCATCGTCAACCGCGGCGCAAACGACCCGCTCGAAGAGGCGCACAACCGCCGCGGCAAGGGCAAAGACGCCAAGACCCACCCCCCGCAGAAGGTGATCGCCCTGGACCTGGACAAGGGCACCGTGCTCTGGGAGGCCCCGGACGAGTCCTTCAACGCCAAGGATCAGCCCCTCACGCTCGAAGCCGCCGGCTTCGGCGCCGTCGCCGTCGGGCACAACAATCGCAGAGCGGTGGCGCTGCTGTCGGCCGCCGGCGGCAAGGTGCTGGCCAAGGACAAGGCCGCCGAGGTCGGCAAGAACTTCTTCCGGTTCCGCAACCACATCTGCACGCCGGTGATGCACGTGGGGGACATCCAGTTGACCAATCGCGGGGGGACGATCACCAAGGGTAGCCAGCGGCAGCTCTTCGGCGGCGCGCGGGCCGGGTGCCTGACCGGGACCGTCCCGGGCTACGGGGCCGGCTACATCACCCAGAACTGGTGCCGCTGCTCTCCGGCCCAGGTGCCGGGCCTGCTGGCCATCGCGCCCATCGGCAAGGTTCCCACGCCGGAGGAGATGGAAGTGCCCACCAGGCCGGACGACTTCACGTCCTACGGCGAGACGGCCGACGGCATCACAAGCGAGTCGACGTGGACGTCGTTCCGCGGCAACGCCGCCCGGTCCAGCAGCGCCGCGTGCGACATTCCCGAGAAAGTCGACGTCGCCTGGACGACGAAGGTCGCCGCCGGCCAGATCCCCGGGACCGTCCGGCGGGACTGGCGTTCCTTCCTGAACAGCCGGCTCACCGCGCCGGTGGCCGCCGGGTCGCTGGCCATCGTGGTGGATATCGATCACAACGAGCTGATCGCCGTCGACGCCGGCAGCGGCAGCGTGAAGTGGCGCTTCATGACGGGCGGGCGGATGGACACGGCGGCGACGGTGTACAAGGGCATCTGCCTGGCCGGCGACCGCACGGGGTACGTCTACGCGATCAAGGTCAAGAGCGGCCAGCTGATCTACAAACTCCGCATCGCGCCGTTCGAGAAGCGGATGATGTCGTACGGGAAGGTCGAATCGGTCTGGCCGGTGATCGGGGGGGTGATGGTGGCCAAGGGCAAGGCGTACGCCTCGGCCGGGCGCACCGAAGGCTCCGACGGCGGGCTGCTGGTCCGGGCCTTCGTGCCGGAAACCGGCGAAGTCTGCTGGTCCAGGGCGCTGCCCCAGGTCGGCAACAACAGGGCGAACCGGCGCAACGACGCGCTGGCCCTGCACGGAAACGTCGCCATGGTCATGGGCCGATGCCTCGACCTCGACAAGGGCCGGAAGGTCCCCCCGCCCGGCAAGGGCCCGAGGGTCACCATGGGCCTGGAGGGCCTGTACAGTTGGAACTGGACGCGGCTGGGGCACCGCAAGTTCCAGTCGATCGGCTTCGGCACGGCCAAGGGCGACACGGTCAGTTGGAGCGACAAGTACGTGGCCGTGTGCGACCCGCGCAACACGCTTCGGCTGTCGGAGAACGTCCCCGGCAAGCCGAAGCCCAAGTGGACGTTCGCCGTGGACAAGGCCCGCCAGGTGACCTGCCTGGTCCTCTGCAACAACGCCGTGGTCATCGGCGGGATGCTCGCCAACGAGGCCGGCGCCCAGGGCTTCGTCCAGGCGATCGCCCTGGACAGTGGAAAGCCGATCTGGGACAAGACGTTCGGCTCGAAGCTGGCGTTCAACGGCCTGGCCGTCGACAACGGGCGCATCATCGCCTCGTTCGACGACGGCACCGTGGCGTGCCTGAAGTAGACTCCGCCGCCGTCGCCAGAGTAGCTCCATGCTGCCTGCGTAGGCGATGCACAACCAGTCCCGGAGATAGGGTACCGTGGGGCTGTTGAAGAAGTGCCAATAGAGAAATGGCGTGGGAATACTGGGCCACGAATTGCTCAAGCCGGCGCATTGGCTGCGTCACTAATGGCCCTAGAATGAATGCGAGTCTGAGATGAAGATGCGACACTGGTTGAGGGAGTGGTGGGCACTGGTGCCCGTGTTGCTCATCCTGGCGGGCTTAACGTGCTTCAGCATCTGGCACCACCTTACTGTCGGAAGTCCTGAAATCATCGGGGCTCTCTTGTTCTCCCTCGGTTTCTTCGGCCCACTGTTCTACGTTCCGAGACTCGTTGAGTGGGCGTCGCGCTTGCCGTTCGACAGAGACTCCTGCGATGATGCTCCGGCCCAAACGTCTCTCATGCGGTGGCTCATGCTCATGCTTTACGCTACACTCGTCCTCGGGACTGCTGCGGGCGCTCTGGCTTGGTAGTGTCGGGGTAACAGGAGTCCAAGCCCCAAGCGGGGCGCAATTCAGGAAGGCGAACTCCATTTTGACGAACGCTCCGTGTCGGATTGAATTGCGCACTTTCAGTGCTTGGTTCGTAACACACACCTGTCCCCAGGGCGGCGCTGCCGCCTGCGGCCGGCAGCTCTGCCCTGGGCTGTCGAATGCCAGCCCTTCGGGCTGATGAGCCCAGTGACGGCTCGTGATCTTGCTCCGACGCAATAGATGTGTAGAACAACGAGGCGCCGACACCCGAGCAAGGAGGGGATGGCCGCCGCTGACGTTACGATCCGCCGCGGGTGATGTTGCGGATTGCGTTGGATGCCACGCGCTTCTCGCCGGCGTTCACCGCCTGGGCCTCCATCCGGCGCAGGGCGGGCAGGGCCTCTTTTGCCGCCGGGCCCATCTTCCCGAGACTGACCGCCGCCATCTGCCGTACGTACAGCGACGTGTCGGCCAGGGCTTTCGTGAAGTGCCGCACCACCTCCGGCTTCCCGGGGCCTATCCGGGCCAGGGACCTGATCGCCTCGGCGCGGGCGCCGGCGTCCGTATCGCCCTGCACCTTGCACAGGGCGCCGATCGCCGCGGCGGCGGCCGGGCCCATCCTGCCCAGGGCCTTGATCGCATTGGTCCTGGCGAGGGCCCCTCTGTCGGTCGTGGCCTTGGCCAGAACGCCAATCACGCCCTTGTGTTTGGTGTTGTCGCCCAGCCTGACGGCGGCGTTGACCACGGCGTTGCGCACGGCCGCCTCCCGGTCGGTCACGTACCGCTGGAGAATAGGCAGGATCTGCTCGACCTGCGACTCGAGCGTGCCCAGGGCGCCGATCGCCGCGGCCCGCAGCGAAGGATCGGTGCTCCGCACGATGGTCTTGAAGGCGGGCATCACGTCGGCGCCGGTTGCGCCGAACTGCGCCAGGGCCCTAACGGCGCCGCTGCGGATCCGGGCGTCGCGGTCCCGCACCATCGCCTGCCAGACCGGAATCGCCATCTTCCCCGCCGGGTCGAGCAGGGCGATGCTCTTGACTTCCGGCGCCCCGTAGCCGGGCCGCCGCGCCGCGGCGCGGGCCAGCGGCTTGACGACGGTTTCGGCCGGACCCACCTTGCCCAGCGCCCGGGCAATATCGAGTCGGATGTTGGCGTTGGTCTCATCGGCCAGGCGCTGGACCAGGGCCGCGGCGGCCTTCCGGGCGGCCGGGCCGATCTGGCCGAGGGCGCGCACCGCGAAGGTCCTGACGATGGTGTCCTTGTCGGCAGCGGCCTGGCCGAGCGCGGCCGCGGCTTCCCCGGCGGGCGGGCCGAGGGTCCCCAGCGCGACGGCCCCCGTCGCCCGCGCCTTGTCCCGCGGGTCGGCCAACGCCTTGGTCCAGACCGCCACGGCCCGAACCGCCTTGGGATCGATGGCCAGGACCGCGCCCGCGCAGTGACGCGGATTGACCCTCCCGATATCCTTGGCCGCGGCGCCCTCGCGCACGGCCAGGTCGGCCAGGGAACCGACGGCATCGGCGGCCGCGGGACCTTTGCCCTTGAGGCAGGTGACGGCCTGCATGCGCACGACCGGCTGGTCATGCTCCAGCAGGCGAATCAGCAGCGGGATGACCTTCGGGGCGTCGTTCCTGGCCAGCGCCCGGAACGCCGCGAACCTCACGTTCTGCGAGGTGCTGGTGGCCCCCTTTTCGAGCACGTCGAGGGCATACGACCCGCTGCGGGTCATGCGATCGATGACCTCCAGCAGCGCCTTGGGATCCGACAGGTCGTCGGCCTTGGCGAGAATCGCCGCGCCGGCCGGGCCCATCTTCGACAGGGCCTGGCGCGCCAGGGACCGCACGGTCGGGTCGGCGGCGGCCAGGGCCTTGCCGAGCAGTTGGGCCAACTCGCCCGGCGGCGGGTCCATCCTGCCGATCAGGCCAATAATGGCCCGGCTCGAATCCCGGTCGTTGAGATCGACGGCCTTGGCGATCTTGCCCAGGGCCTCGGGCGGAACGGGTTTGCGGGCCAACAGGACCATCGCGGCATTGTGGCGAACGGTCGCGTTGCGGTGATCCAGCCCCTTGATCAATGCGGGCAGGGCCTTGGGGCCCATCTGCGAGAGGATCATGACCGCGGCCTTGGGCACGTCGGCATGTTGGCTGTCCAGCGCGCCGACGAGGCCGGCGATGCCGGCCGGGCCGATCTTCATCAGGGCCACCAGCGCCGTCTCGCGGACCCGTTCGTTCTGGTCATGGACGAGTCGGCCGAGCGCGCCGACGGCTTTGGCGGCCGGGGGCCCTATCGCCGCCGCCGATGCCGCCGCACCACGCCGAACCGTCGCGTCGGCGTCCCGGAGGTTCGCGATGACGGCCGGCACGACCCGCGGGTCGGCCGGATCGACGATCGCCGCGGCCGCCATCGCGTACGCGCGGACTTTGCCCGACGTGCGCTTCTCGAGCGAGACGCGAATCAACTCGGGGATCGCCGGTTTGGCCCTGGGCCCGAGTTTGGAGAGTTTGCGGGCGGCGGCGACGCGGGCCGAGTCGTCCAGGGCGCCATCCACGAGTTTCCGGATGTGCTCCGCAACCGCGCCGGACGCCTTGGACGCCCCCCCGCCGCGCCGGGCCGGCGTGGACTTCGGCTTCGGCTCGGGGGTTGGTTCGTGTTTCGTCCGGGGCTCAGGCTTACGGGCAACAGGTGACCCGCCCGGCGGGTCGTCCTGGGTGTCACTGCACCCGCACAGTGACGCCACGCCGGCGGTCACCATGGCCAGAAGCAGCCACAGCAGGACCGCCGACACGATTGGGCCGCGCCCCATCGTCCTCATCTCAGGTCCTTTCCCGAACCACGACATGCTCGCGGCATGTGCCGCAGCCCACCGCACCGGGCGCGAGGCTACCGGCTGCCGGACATGCCGCCTGACTGTAGCAACCTTCCAGACGCCGGTCAACGTCCCGGGGGTGTCGGGCCCGGCCCGGGCGTGCGGCTGCGGGGGAGGATGGACACTGGCCGGCGATTCCTGTCCGCAGTCCCTGCTCGCCCGGACCCTGAGCGATCTGTGGGTCGGCCAGAAGAGGCTGAGCGTCGTACCGGCGCTATCTGCACGCGGACCTGGAGAGGGCCCGGGGGATTACGATCGGTATACTCGACGTGGTCTACAGGGCCGGCCGCAGGGCGGGGGCCTCGATCTCGGCACCATCGACGTCGGCAAGGTCAGTCCAGGTGGAATAGGACCTGTGGCTCCGAAGGCGCCAAGGTGAAGACCTGCACAGTGACTGACACCCCCTGACGGTCACAGCCACGACGCAGGGCGAGCGACGGTTACGTCGGCTCGCCCTGCATGCCGAACAGGTTCGGTTAGTACGTCATACGTCCCGATGGGAACGTTCGCCCGGAACGCCTATGCCTGCGGCCTTCTCTTTCGCACGTACCCGCCCAGGGCCGCCACGCCCGCGAACAGACAGGTCATCGTCAGCGGCTCGGGGACCTCGAAGGAAAGCGACACGTTGTCGAAGCGCGACTGCCAGCCGACCGCTCCGCGGGAGACGCCCAGTTGAATCGTCATGGGTTGGCCAGCGAAGGGGGCAAGGGCAGCAGGTGCATACGTCCTGGAGTATTTCTGCCAAGAACTGCTCAAAGTCGGATGCATCGTGTGTGTCGGCGGGATCACTGTCCCGCCCGCCAGAAGGTTAAGCTCTATGGGAATCGCCGGATTCGGGTTCGACCAGGTGTTGGCGAACATCGAAAGCGTGTAGACGAGACCGGTCTCGACGGGACCTAGAGATGCGTCGGAAACGATCAGTCCACCAGCCGGATTGCCCCAATTCCCGCCGTTGGACAAGTAATAGTGGATCCCATCCGGGGGAGTGAGTTGGCGGGCTATGGAGCCCTGGAGGTTTCCGGTGGTCTGGTCGCGGCCGTATGTGCCTCCAAGAGCGACCCACCCGGCCCTGTCGGCCCCGACCCACCCGGGGATATCGGCCACGCTGCCGGTGCTAGTGTCGCTGAATTGATACTGTCCACTGTCTATCGGGCAAGCCGGTCCTACGCCTTGCGTCCACCCGTTTGGCGCTACAACCCCGGTGATCGCAGTGCCCGGCTTGTAGAGCTTCTCGAAAGAGTGGTTTGGCACGATGACCGTACCGGCCCGCAACTCCCCGACCGCGCTGCCGATAATCAAAACGGCGGCGGCGGCCACACAAAAAAGTCCATTCCTGGGTCTCACGACGTTTCTCCTTTCTCTCATGTGCACAGCACGTGGGCCCGACACGTCGGACACACACTCCGCGGGCAAGGCGACTGAAACTGTTGTGTGCCGCTTACCTCGCTCCGTTGTTAGACAGGGTTTCTGTGTCGGTTCGCCCTCGGCGAAACGAGCACCCTGTTAACTCTAGGATTATACCAAAGAATCCCAGAATTACAAGAGGATAATTGAAAGAAAATCAGCTTCTGTTCTTCGCCCGGAAGTCGGGTTCCCCGGGCGCGCATACCCCTGCACGTAGCGCAGCGCCATGGCGCCGCGTCTTGCGCTGATCGGAGTTCCCCGGGAACTGCACAATCGTCAGCGGAACCTTGCCACATCGGTTACATCGCTTCATGGCCTGTTGTCCTCAGAAACGTCGTGTATGTGGTTCTGTCTGTCGTCAGCGCTGCCGCCGCTGCCTGGCAAGCTGCTGCCGGATCGCCTTGGGCGTCTTCGGGCTGACGCCGAACGTGAACGCCTGCCCGCGCCGGTATGGGGCGAGCATCTCGAAGTTCTCGAACGCCACGCCGCCGGGGATCGGCGCCCCGCAGCCCCAGTAGGTCGACCGCCCGTTGACGCCGGCCCGCAGCGCCGCATCCGCCCGGGCGTACCAGTACTGCGTGCCCGGCCGCGAGAACACGCGGAGCGTGACCTCGTGCGGGCGGTCCTGCCGAAGGATGACATGCACCGCCACGTCCGCCCCGTGACGGAACCGCTCGACCCGCACGAGGACCGTCATGGCCTCGGCCTTGCCGATGCGGAAGAACGTCGGCCCGGCGGGCCTGCGGTCCTTCAGGGCCGGGACCGCCTGTGTGCCCCCGGTGACGGTCTTCGACGCGCCGGGCGCTGCCGCGGGCGGGCCGTCGCCTGTCTCACATCCGCCACGATCGTGCTCCCGATCTTCGGGCCTGCTGCCCCCTACTGCATGGCCTGTCGCGATGTGTCGGCCTCCTCCGGCACCTCCGAAACAGTCCAGTCCTCATCGACCCAGAGGCCGATCACCGGGAGCCGGCCGAAGGTGTTCCGGATGCGGGCAACGGCGGCGAGGGTATGTCGGCTCTGCTCGGCCTCACTCGACGGGTTTCCCGCGCAGTCATGGTGCCCGACCACGGCAATCCCGACCGAGTGGTGGCGGTCCACCGAGAGCCTGACCCGCCGTTCGATGGACGCCAGGGCCGCGCCGTCCTGCCCCTCGGCGAGAATCCGGTTCGGCCCGGGCTCCGAGACGACGTCCACGCAGTCCGCGCCAAACCGGTCCTGCAGATACCGGATGACCGGCAACTGGACCCGGCCGTCCATACAGTTGATCGCCGTGCAGAATCGCATCGTTCGCTGTCAGCCCCCCTGGCCCGAGCCCGACATGGCAACACAGGGGACGCCGCCGCGTTTGCCCGTGCAGGCAGCGTCCCCTGTTGCCGGCAAGCCCGGCCGCTCAGCCGGTCAACGCCTCACGCCTCGGCCTTGACCTCGAGGTACTCGCACAGGGCGCCGTCCATCATGAAGTAGGCGATCCGCACGCCCGGGGCGGCGGTGATGGGCTCGACGACGATGTCCTTGCCTTCGAGTTCGGCTTCCAGGTCGTCCACCTGCCAGGACGTGTGGGGCATCTTGGCCACGGGCGTGTCGGCCAGGGGGCTGTCCGGGGAGAACCGGACCCACTCGATCTTGTTCGGGTCGGCCGACGGGTCGGTGCCCCAGACCTTGAGCAGGTCGAAGTACATCTCTCCGGGGACCTCTTCCTGGGTGACCAGGCCGATGTGATGAAACTCTCTCATGGTGCGTTCCTTTCGTAGTGCCACGTCATGCGAATCTCCGCCGCCGGCGACGGGGCTGGACATCTTACTCCCCCACCGGCGAGGCGTGCAAGCGTGTCGTTTCAGTGGTTTAGCGGGCGAGCAACGCTCGCCGTTTGTCGTTCGAACGGCGAGCGGCGAGCGTTGCTCGCCCGCTAAACCACCGAAACAGACCAGGGGGTCTGTTCTCAGGACGGCGCGTGGAGCCAGCTTGTCTTCCAGGGCCCAACATGCTCAAATGAGACCGTCAGGAAAGGATGATTCGCCCATGTCGCGTGTGGCCGCCGTCGTGTCGATAGCCCTGGCCGCGGTGCCGGGGCCGGGAGCCGAGACGCACCCGCCCGGGTCGCTGATCCGGCTGATGCGGCGGGTTCCGGCCTCCGACGGCGCCGCGGCGCGGTGGGTGTTCGACGTGAAGGGCCCCGCCGCCGCGAAGTACCGCCCGCTGACGTACCGGCACGACACGTGGTACGGCTCGACGTACTGGACGGGCCCGAACTGGACCCGCGTGGGCAAGGACTGGCACCACCCGGGCATCGACACCCCGGCCGTGCGGTGCTTCCGCGCCCCCAAGGCCGGACGCGTCCTCGTCACCGGGCGGGTGTTCAAGGCCGACACCAACAAGGGCGGCGGCGACGGGGTGAGGCTGTCGATCCGGCACAACGCGCGGACCGTCTGGCGGGCGGAGATCGACGGCAACGACGACAAGGGCCTGGCCCCGAAGGTCGCACTGGACCTGGCCAAGGGAGACGCCGTCCGCTTCGTCGTCCACAAGCGCGGGCGGATCTTCTACGACACCACCCGGTGGGACCCGATCGTCACCTACGCCGACGGCCAGGCGCACCAGGCGTCCAAGGGCTTCTCGACCGCCCGCCAGGGCGAAGCCAACTGGTGGTACGAAATGGAGGGCGGGCGGGCGGGCAAGACCGGCCCCCCGCGGGTGCACGCCTGGGCGGCTGACCTGGCCCTGGTCGACGCTGCCCCGGCTCCCGGCACCGGCGTGGCGCTGAAGGCCGGGCCGCACCTGCCGGGGATCGTCCTGGCCGACGGGGCCGATGCCGGCGGGGTCGTCCTGGCGATCTCGCCCGGTTCGCCGTGGCGGCTGGACGTGACGTGGACCGATGCGCGGCGTCTGGAGGTGGCGCTGTCGTGCCCCGGCCGAAAGCCCCCCCCGCGCGCGGTGCTCGCGGCGTATACCGGCCCCTGGCAGGCCGGGGCCAGGCAACTGGACCGCATGCTGGGCCCGTCGGCGTCCGACCCGGTGCTCAAGGCCGTCGCCAAACAGTTCGCCGCCGCGTACCGCCGCGTGGCCGCCGCGCCGCGCGGGCAGAGGCCGGATGTCGCCCTGCTGACGATGGTGCAACTGGATTGGGCCCGGCAGGATCGCACGGGCGGCAAGGCCGCGGCGCTGGCCGCGGCGACGGCGAAGCAGATCGCCAAGGCGCGGCGGCTGCTGAGTGACTTGCGAAGCGGCAAGCCGCCGGGCTTCCTTGCAGCCGAACATCGGCACCTGAGCGAGCTGGCGGCCCAGGCCGAGCGCCCGCCCGCCGATGACGCCGCACCGGGCCGACTGTACCGCCGCGTCCGCTGGCTCAAGCGCCGCATCGCCCTGGCCAACCCCCTGATGGACTTCGGGCCGCTGCTCTTCTGCAAGCGCGTGCCCACCTCGTACAGCCACCTCGTGATGCAGTACTTCGGCTGGCGAGCCCGCCCGGGCGGGGGGCTGTTCGTGCTGGAGCGTCCTGGGGAGTCCCTGGCCGCGCGGGACATCCTGGACGGCCGGCTGGCCGGCGGAAACGTGCTGGCCCCGAGGCTCAGCTACGACGCGAAGCGCGTGGTGCTCTCCTTCGTCTCGTGCAACGGCACCAGCCCTCTCGGCCCGGCCCACGACGCCGAGGCGGCCGAACGCTACTATCACGTCTTCGAGGCCGACCTCGACCCGTCGTCGGCCTTCGAGGCCGGGGCCTCGGCCCTGCGGCGCCTGACGGCCGGCCCGTACGACGACCTGATGCCCACCTACCTTCCGGACGGCGGGATCGCTTTCAGCTCGACGCGTCGGCGGGGCTACGCGCGGTGCTTCGGGGGGCAGTTCGGCACGCGGTGGCACGTCTACACGCTGCACCGGATGGACGGCGACGGGCGAAACATCCGCACGCTCAGCTTCCACGACACCAACGAGTGGTTCCCCGCCGTCGCCAACGACGGCCGCATCCTCTACAGCCGGTGGGACTACATCGACCGCGACGCCGTCACCCACCAGAACCTCTGGGCGATGCGCCCGGACGGGACGAACCCGATGGCCGTCTGGGGCAACGCCACCCCCAGCCCGCACTGCACCTTCCAGATCCAGCCGGTCCCCGCCAGCAGGAAGATCGTCTTCACCGCCTCGGCGCACCATTCGATCACGGCCGGGTCGATCGCGCTGGCCGAGCCCGCCCGAGGGCGGGACGGGCAGCAGGCCGTCACCCGGATAACGCCCGAGGTGGTCTTTCCCGAGGCCGAGGGACGCAGCATCCGCGAGTATTACGCCGCGCCCTGGCCGCTGTCGGAGCGGTACTTCCTGGCAGCGTACAGTCCCGTCCCGCTGGTCTGGGAGCCGGGGGCCAATCCCCCCAACGCGCTGGGGCTGTACCTGATCGACGCGTTCGGCAACCGGGAGCTGCTCTACCGCGACAGCCTGATCTCCAGCACCAGCCCGTGCCCGCTGCGTCCGCGTCGCCGACCGCCGGTGGTCACGGGCAACCTGCCCGCCGACGCCCCGCCGACCGGCGAGATGATGATGACCGACGTGTACCAAGGCCTCGGGCAGGTCCGCCGAGGAACGGTCAAGGAGCTGAGAATCATCCAGATCTTCCCGAAGACGACGAATATTGCCAACCGACCCGCGATAGGTGCCGCTCTGGAGGAAAACGCCCGCGCGATCCTCGGCACCGTGCCCGTCGAGGCCGACGGGTCCGCAAGGTTCACCGTCCCGGCGCGCATCCCCGTGCTGTTCCAGGCGCTCGATGCGGCCGGGCTGGCCGTCCAGACCATGCGCTCGGTCACGTATCTCCAGCCGGGCGAGTCCGTCTCGTGCGTCGGCTGCCACGAGCCGGTCTCCGCCGCCCCGGCCGTCCGACGGACACGCGCGATGGCACGCCCGCCCAGCCGCATCGACCCCGGCACGCTCGGCGGGCGACCCTTCTCGTTCATGGAAGTCGTCCAGCCCGTACTGAACAAGCATTGCGCCGCGTGCCACACCGGCGCCAAGCCAAAGAAGGGCATCGACCTGTCGCCCGCGCCGCACCGGGGCTTTGCCAAGTCCTACTGGTCGCTGTGCGGGGATCGGAACTTCTGGGGCCGCGGGACGAACCCCAAGAACGCCGCCGAGGCACTCGTGCCCAGATTCGGCGCACGCAACGTCATCCAGTTCACCCCGCCCGGCGGGATGTACACCTCCCCGGGCAGCCGGCTGATGAAGATGCTCCGCAAGGGCGTCATGCCCCCGCCGCCGGCCGCCGGGTCGGGCAAGGCCCGCGTCAGGCTCTCGGCCGACGAGATCCGCCGGGTCGCGGCGTGGATCGACTGCAACGCGATCTTCTACGGCGTGTACGATCCGCAGGCCCAGGCCCAGCAGTTGAAGGGCCGCCGCGTGCCCATGCCCGAGGTGCAGTAGCGCGGGGAGCAATCGGGTGGCACCAACAACCGTTGGCACGGGGGCGGGCGGACGATACACTGGTGTACAGCGCCCGGACGCGGGGAACTTTCCGTCCCCGTATGCGTCATACTCGGCGTGGGGACGCTGTGCGCCCGCCCGGAAGCGATATGTCCCGCCGGCCGGGACGATCGAGAGGTGACGACAATGAGAAACACGACCTTGCGAGGGGCCCTCACGGCCGTGGCCGTGCTGGCCGCACTGTGTGCCGGACCGGCATCCGCCAAACCCGAACTGAGGATCGCCCAGCCTCAGATCCACGGCCACGTCGCCGGCGGAGCACTTGCCGGCCCGCCCGTCCTGCACATCAAGCGCGCCAGGCCCGTCAGTTTCCGGAGCTACTACGTGATGACCGACGGGGGCGGCTACCGGTGGGACCTGCAGTACTACGGCAATATCTACCAGGGCACCAACGGCGCCTACAGCGGGGCGATGTACTGCCACATCAACGGGTCGAACTTCCAGGCCCCCAACTACGCCGGGTGGGTCAACAAGACCGGGGACGAGGTCGAGATGGGCCCGCACAACCGCAACGGGCTTATCGTCCACCGCCGCATCAAGGTCTACAAGAAGCTGCCCCTGGCGCGCTGGCTGGACAGCTTCCACAATCCCAGCAGCGCTCCGATCACCGTGGCGATCCGCATGTACATCTGCACCAACCACACCATCAACAAGACGCTGACCAGCAGCGGGCGGGCGACGTTCGGGGAGAAGGACGTCGCCTTCATCACCCAGACGTCCAACAGCAACGCGCCCCTGGCCCTGCACGTGGTCTCCTCCAAAGGCGCCAAGCTCCGTCCCAGCGTTCAGGTCCAGTCCAACCAGGTCTACGTCAACTATCAGCTAACCGTCCCGCCCAAGAAAACCGCCGTCCTGTGCCACTTCGAGTCCCAGGGGCGAAACCAGGCCGAGCACCTGAAGCTGATGAAGACCTTCCCGACGTACCGGCTGCTGCGCGACATTCCCGGCCCGATGCGGCAGATGATCGTCAACATGCGGGTCCTGGGCGGCTACGCCGGGGTCGACCTGGAACGCATGGAAACCACCGACACCGTGATCGTCGACGCCGCCGGGCCCCTGTACGGCACGATCACCAACACGGCGTTCAAGCTGGCCACGACGATAGGCCCGCTTGAGATCCCCGCCGAACGCGTGGTGGGCATGGCCGCAGGGCTCGGCCAGACCGTCCGGTTCGCCCTGACCGACGGGCAGGTCATCACCAGCCAGGTGCCCTCCGAGACGTTGCACCTCGACCTGCCCACCGGCGGGACGCTGAGGATCCCCTTATCGAGGATCAGCCAGTGGTCCTTCCGCCTGAGCGAGCGGCGCCCCGACGGGTCCGGCTTTGCCGGGCCGTACGTCCGCCTCAGGACCGGGGATCACCTGCTGATCGACCCAGCGTCGGTCAGGCTCTCGATCCGGACGCGGCACGGGACCATGGCCCTGGACCCCAAGACCCTGCTCAAGGTCACCATGGACAACCCCGGCAACGCTGTCCACCAGGTGCTGTTCCTGAACGGCTCGCATCTCGGGGGCTTCGTCGAGCCGGCCGAACTGACGTTCACCCTCAAGTTCGCCAGGCCCCTGACCGTCCGGCGAGACCTCGTCGGCGAGATCGGGTTCGGACCCGAGGAGAAGCCCGGCGCGAACCTCTCGAGCCTCGTCCTGACCAACGAGGACGAACTGTTCGGGCACCTGGTCGACAAGGACATCGAGATCACTTCGGAGTTCGGCAACCTCCGCGTCAAGCCCTCGAACATCCGCCTGGCCACCTTCAGCCGGGAACGCGTCGGACACGTCGCGCTTCAGTTGTGGGACGGCTCGGAGGTCAGCGGTCAGGTGTCGCCCCGCCCGCTGGCGTTTCGGATCATGCCGGGGCCGACGCTGTCGATCAATCCGCTCCAGTTCGCCGTCCTGACGCGGAGCCAGGCCCTGCCCCCGGCCCACGTCGTCGCCGCGACGAAGAAGCTCATCACGCAGCTCGGGCACGACGATTACAAGGTCCGCAAGGCCGCCACCGAGAAGCTGATGAAGATGGGCACGGGGATCGGCCCGATCCTCACCGAGCACCTGAAGACCACCGATCCGGAGGTCCGCCAGCGCCTCGAGGAGATCATCGAGAACCTCGGGGTCGACAAGCCCCCCCCCGCCGCCCCCGGCCAGCCCGTCCCGGTCCGCTTCCTCCAGCTCCAGGGCCGGCAGGCCGTCCAGTGGAACGCCGCGGTCCAGCAGCAGGACGTTCAGGTCATCATCCGCGACTGACCGGCGCCCCGGCCGACGGACAGAGCGCAGACGCCGAGCCTGAAAAGGCCATTTTCTTCCGCTTTTTTCCTTGCGTGGACGAGGGGTCTCTGGTATAATACTCCCACAAATGGAGGCAGAACCGGCCGGCGGCCGCGTTCGCCGAGAAAGGGACGAGCACATGTGGACATACGGACGCGTTATCGCACTGGTACTCGGGATCGCACTCGCCCATGCCGCCGCCGAGGGCGCACTGACCGGCGTGACGAACAACAACAGCCTCGACGGGAGCGACGTCTATGAGCTGCGCCTCGGCGCCCAGGACAACGGGGAACGGGTCAACATCGACCGGACCCACACCTTCGGCGGGCTGCCGGTCTACATGCAGGGCCTCGATTACATCAAGACGGCCAACGACGACAAGACCGCCGGCGCCGGCTTCTCCGTCGACGTGACGTTCGACGTGGACACGAGGTTCTACCTGTCGATTGACAACCGCATCAACCTGGCCAGCACGATGGGCTGGGTGACCACTCAGGGCTGGACGGACACGGGCGACGATTGGGCCAAGGGCGGGGACGCCACGCATCCCTTCTCGGTCTACACGCTCGACGTGGCCGGAACGTCGCACACCTTCTACGAGCAGAACGACGGCGGCAGCCGGAATATGTACAGCATCTCGGCCAAACCGGCGCCCGCCCCGCCCCCGCCAATGGACGAGTTTGACCTCAGCATTGTCAATTGGAGCTTCGAAGTCGATGCAGCGCCCGTCGAAGGCGCATCGGGGTGGACGATCTCACCGTCCGACGAGTACTACACGACGGTAGGAACGGGCCTCTCGGCCGGTGACCCGGACTTCGGCCAGGAAGGCCCCGGCAGCCAGTTCCTGACGGGCAATCGCTTGGCCATGGACCCGGACGACCCCTCAAACCCCACCAGCTCGCACGCCGAGCAGTCCATCGACATCTCCGCCCGCGCCGGCCAGATCGACGCCGGAGTCGCCACGCTGAGCCTCGACTTCTTCTACAACAGGTTCGACGGCAACGAGTCCAACTCGGTGTCCGTCGAGTTCTTCGATGCGGGCAGTAACTCGCTTGGCAGCCTGACGACCGGCGCCTTGGGCGGCACGGCCGCCGATGCATGGGTCCCGGTCAACCTGTCAGGCCCCGTGCCGGTCAACGCCAGAACGTTCCTTCTTCAGCTCGACGCGTCTCGCGGCTCTGGGACGGCCACGAATGTGTCCTACGACAACTTCAGCGCCGCACTGCTGACTCCCGCCGCGCCCATTCCCGAACCGATGACAATGCTGGCCGTCGGGCTGGGCGTGGCCGGACTGGGCGGGTACGTCCGCAAACGCAGACGGTCTTAGATTCTGGAAGTGTGATGTGCGCCCTCCGTCTACCGGGAGGGCGCCATCGCGCAACGGTTATTTCGCCCCGGGTGAATACACCCGGGGCTTCTTTTCGGACGCGCACATCCTGCGAAAGGAAAGGCGTACGAGAACCGTGTCCATTCGTACAAGCGCCTCGGGTGTATTCACCCGGGGCTCTCTTTCGAACGCGCACATCCTGCGAGAGTGTCCATTCGCACGAGTGCCCCGGGTGCATTCACCTCGTTGTTCTACACATCGTCCACGGCTCAGCCAGCCCAAAGAGAGGTACAATACCGGGCCGTTGGCGGTTTCAGCCCAAAGGGCTGGCATTCGACAGCCCAGGGCAGAGCGAACTGCCGCCAGGCAGGAGCGACGCCCTGGGAATCAGGGCAACAGGG
>Ga0180432_10002728_pt1 | contig 26229 bp, 21 predicted proteins | sample SS_ome_10_FD_132414 | JGI IMG/M metagenome (GOLD analysis project Ga0180432, IMG submission 132414) | Hypersaline lake sediment archaeal communities from the Salton Sea, California, USA - SS_1_MS_2 metaG | ecosystem: Environmental > Aquatic > Non-marine Saline and Alkaline > Hypersaline >... | reverse complement strand
AAGCTATTAGAATGGGAACACATTTATAACACAGTTAGACCACACCAGACGTTGGGATACCTGACTCCAAAGAAATTTTTGGATCAATGCAAAAGAGAGGAGGTCAGGTGTCACTAATCATATTAACGAGTACAATAACTTGACAAAACCACAATTTAGGAGTATAAACTTTTATACTCGAGATATAGCAGAGTCATGGGCTCGTGAAATTCTTCTTGCTAGAATTTCACAATTGTATATCGATGAGCTCCAGCTCTGTCCAAACTATAGAGGATGACTTTGGGTAAGAAGCTCATGCAATGGTACTTTAACTTTCTTTACAATCCACTGTATGATTTTGCTGTAGCACCGATCAGCCCATATCAGAGATTGCAGAAAGAATGTATTGATAAGCTCCAATTTAACAGTGGAGATTCAGTATTATGTGTAGGCGTCGGCACCGGAAATGAAATCCCCAGGATTATTGAGAGAAATCGCGATCTTCATATCGTTGGGTTGGACACTTCACCGGTTGCATTGCTCCGTGCCCAAAAGAAGGCTATGAGGTATGGTAAGGAGATTAACACGCTTCAGATGGACGCTCACCGTCTGGAACTCCCCAACGAGAGTTTCGATAAAGTTATTTGCATTCACGTTATGGGATTTCTAGAAAATGATAAAAAAGCTACTGGTGAGATCATGCGTGTATTGAAACGCGGAGGACAATTTGTCATTAGCTATCCCACAGGTACAGGAAGCATCAGACTCGCAGGTGAGATAGCGCGTGACATGTGCCGTGACATGAGGACAGGACAATGGATAGGAGCCGTCAAACAATTCTTCGGTACTATGCTGGGGGGCATAGCATATACGCCGGCTGCTTCCTGGGTTAAACCTCGTGATGGTTTCTATTCATACGAGAGCCTGAAAAACATGCTTGACAATATAGGTATTGTAGATTACAACATCGAAGAGGATAAGATATATCAAGATCTTGTAGCCCACGGTCAAAAAAAGTGAAAGAGGGGTGATATGTTACCAGAAGATAAATACTTTGCGACCAAAGACGAGAAGATGCTCTGGGAAAGATATTGTGGATTTTTCAATCTATCGCTGGAAGAGTTTATGAGTATTCAGCGCCGTTTGCTGGTGGAACAAATCGGTCTAGTATCGAATAGCTTTCTGGGGAAGAAGATAATGAATCACAATACACCTCGTGATATCGGAGAGTTTCGGAAAAAGATTCCGCTGACTACATACGAAGATTATGAACCGTATCTGAGCCAGCAGCGTGAGGATGTATTGGTAGAGAAACCATATTACTGGTGTCACAGTGCCGGACGTGGAGGATACTTTAAGTGGGTCCCTTATACACATCGTGGTTTCGAGACATTCGCCAAGCGTTCCATAGCTGCCAATATCATCGCTGCTGCAAAGTATAAGGGTGATATTAGTTTCCGCCCAGGCGTACGCATGCTTCTATTGATGCCACCCCGTCCATACACTTCCGGGAGCGGTATCCACTATCTTAGCAAGCGATTCACTATGAAATTGATTCCTCCAAGTGAAGATATAGAGAAGCTGGAGTTTTCCGAAAGAGTTGCTACAGGCTTTAAAATGGCTCTTTCCACGGGCGTAGATGTGGTATTCTCACTGGCAAGCGTTTTGGTGAAGGCGGGAGAAAGCATGTCGCAACATGCACAGCGAACTGGATTTTCCGTTAGTGCACTCAGACCGAAAATGCTGCTACGTATGCTATGGGCTTTTCTGCGTTGTAAAATTACGGGCAGGACTATGCTTCCACGCGATTTGTGGAAGGTGAAATCCATAGTAACAGGTGGGCCGGATGTTGGCATTTATATGGACAGGATCACTCATTACTGGGGCACGGTGCCGTATACTATATACGGTGCTACAGAAGCCTTTCCTCTAGCCTTACAGGGCTATAATCGTAAATCGTCAACCTTTATTCCAGATATTGCATTCTGGGAGTTTATTCCTGAGCATGAACTCTATAAAGCAAATGAAGGCCCTGATTGCCAGCCCACGACTGTTCTATTTAATGAGGTTGAACCCGGCAAGACCTATGAACTAGTGCTTACTCACTTTTACGGGATGCCTTTTCTGAGGTATCGCATGAAGGATCTGGTAACCTTTGTAGGACTAGAAGATAAGGAAGCTGGTATAAAGCTGCCACAGATGGTATTTAAGGGAAGAATCGAAGATGCGATCAACCTCGGCGGGTTAACGCGTTTGGATGAAAAGACTCTGTGGCAGGCGATCGAAAACTCCGGTTTGGAATACGAGGACTGGTCAGCCCGAAAAGAATATGCAGGGAACCAGGTCCATGTAGGTATATATCTGGAATTGAAAAAGGAGAGAGCAGCGGAAGAGATAGAAAAACTAATTCATAATCACCTGAAAGAGATCGATGTCGATTATCGAGATGTAGAAGCCATGCTTGGAGTCCAGCCTATCAGGGTTACCCTGTTACCACTGGGGACATTCCAGCGATACTATGAAGAAAGGCGTAAGGAAGAAGCTGATCTGGCACGCCTCAAGCCACCACACATGAATGCATCGGATGAGGTAATTCAAAAGCTAGTCAAATCAGGCGAATCAAGATAGCACGGAGTATGGACTTATATTATTTGTTGCCACCTCTAATAGCTAGTGGTTTTGCTGCTATACTTCTGGTTGCAGTGCTTTCTAAGGGGCATCGTGATAGTGCAAGCAGGATTTTTTCGTTTATCATCTTCGTAACGTTTCTCTGGGGAATATTTATATTCCTTATGAGGGTCAGCCCTGATATAGAACAGGCATTAAAATGGAACAAAGCGGCGATAGTAACAGGATTTGCCACACCTGTATTATGCTATCATTTCTCTCTTATTTTTAGCGGGATGAGAGATGGCAGGCTGCTGCTACCAGTGGCTTACTTTTCATTGCTACTCGTCATTGCTTTAAGTCCCACTGGCTTTTTTGTCAAGGAGATTACCGAGGAGTCTTACGGCTATGCCCCGGTTCTGGGTCATGGACTATATTTACTTGCCTTCGGTTATATATTCTTGGTTTTATCGTTCTACTATTTGATTCGGGCATATAGAAAATCCGTTGAATATGAACACAAGAATCGTCTGCTATATATAATATTTGCATTCTCTATCATTGTGTTAGGAACGGTCCCTGAAATATTTCCCTCGGTTTACCCCACAGCTATATTCGGCAATATTATTTTCTGCCTTTTCGCTAGCGTTGCCATCTTTAAACACCACCTTTTCGACATACGTATCGCATTCAGAAGAGGATTGTCTTACCTTGTACTCAGTGGTCTTACAGCCGTTCCTTTCGTCGGTATTATTTTACTTATATCGTGGGCCCTCGGTGTGAAGCAGTTACCTGTTTGGGTTTATGTGATCCTACTCATACTTCTGGCTTTAGCTGTTCAGCCATTCTGGAGAAGAGTGCAGAGATTGGTAGACAGGTTTTTCTATCGCGGGAGGTACGGGCATCTCACCGCTCTGGAAAGATTCAGCAAGGAGTGCACTCGCATAATCGATATCAAAGACCTCTGCAGTAATTTGGTATCAGTAACCCCTGCCGCCATGGGAGCACCGATGGCCCATCTGATGATGCATGATGGTGATAATAACCAGTTCTTGCTGGCAGCAAGCTCGACATCTACATTTGAGCCAGACTGTAAGCTTGACGCAGATAGCTCGATCGTGAGATGGTTTGAGCATAATGACCGTCCGCTACGGAGAAGTGATATTGACTCTCTGTCGACACTAACGGCCATTACCGCACAGGAAAAGAATATGCTGGAACACCTTAACGCTGGTCTGCTGGTACCCTTCCGGCATGGAGAGAACCTGAGCGGTATCCTCATCCTTAGCCCCAAGCTGACGGAAGAACCATATGGCGCAGATGATATCGCTACGCTGATGGTGCTGGCCAGACACGCTTCTATTGCGATAGAGAATGCCCACCTCCTTTCGCAATACCAGCAAATAGCAATCATGGATGACCTTACCGGCCTGTACAATCGGCGCCATTTCTACGAGGTGCTGGAGTCAGAGTCGTCCCGTGCAAAGAGATACGGCTCCCATTTCACGCTGGTCATCTTCGATCTGGATGGGTTCAAAGAGTACAACGACAAATTCGGACACATCAGCGGTGACGCAGTTCTCGTATCACTGGCACAGACGCTCAAATCTTCGCTCAGAAAAAGCGATACCTGCTTCCGATACGGCGGCGATGAGTTCACCTCTATCCTTCCCATGACCGATGCCGGTAAGACAAAGACCGTCGTCGAGCGGATCAGAACAAGATGGCTGCAAAACCCTGAGTCCCAGTATCCCATACTGGAGACCCCACTAGGATTCAGTGCCGGCATAGCTCAGTTTCCCGCTCATGCGGACACTGCAGATGGTCTGGTATTCATGGCCGATAGCGCGCTGTATCAGGCTAAGAAAGTTGGGGGGTACACGTCAATGCTGGCATCCGATATCCAGTCGCTCTCATCGGAGGTTTTACAGATAGCCACACCGGATCAGGTGTCTGCCCTGGCGGCGACAGTAGATGCCAAGGATCCATATACATACGGCCACTCAAAGAATGTTGCTGACATCGCTAAGAAGATAGGTGGTCTTATAGGTCTATCGTCAAAGGAGATGGCTGACCTCTACGCCGTTTCTCTGCTGCATGATATCGGTAAGCTCAGCGTTCCCGATTCTATCCTGACCAAGCCCGGCAAATTGACCAAGGAAGAATGGGAGATCATCAAGAGGCATTCAGTCGAGGGAGAGAGGATAGTGAGCTACATAAAAGCGCTATCGGCACTGGCGCATATGATCCGGCATCACCACGAATGGTACAATGGTGCGGGGTATCCGGACGGATTGAGGGGTGATACGATACCTCTGGGCGCACGTATTATTAGTATAGCCGATGCGTACGATACTATGACATCCCGGCGACCTTACAAAGATCCTGTACCCCCAAGAGACGCTCTGAAAGAATTGAAACGATGCGCGGGCACTCAGTTCGACCCGGAGCTGGTGGCATCCTTCTGCCAAGCCATGGAAAATAGTCTCGATTAAACAATCCGCTAGATTGTTTAATCCACGCTCGCACGTGGGGGGCGATGCGAGCGATGTACTGGAGGAAAATTGCTCAGCCACAATTTTCCTTCCATATCTTTGACCCCCTTGATAGCGATTACCTTAGCTCTCCAAAAAGTAGAACCACCAATTCTTCAAAGGATTCAACCGCCTTAAATCTGCTTTTGGGAACGCTTCTAACATTGTGGCGCTCAGTCTTGACTCCGTCCGCGTTCGCACGGCTATTCTTCGCAACCTTGAACTCTGTCAAATCCGGTAAAGGCTCACCTGGTAATCCACCAAAGAAGTAATGTTTTTGAATATCAAGTGTGGCTGGATCATACTCATACCATACGACACAACCGCTAGGTTTTTTCCCCAGCCCGACATTAACGTCTGCCATACCTCGCCTGCCGCCTTGATGATTTGATTTGAACTGTACATGCCGGGTTACATCGCCAAGACTCAAAACTACGTCGCAGCCCCTGTCGTCAATCTCGGTTGTTGATACCTCTAGAAGACCGCGGCTTTCTGTCTGCCATATAGCCTGATACAGTTTCGCAATAAATGCATGCTGCAAAGCCTTCTCTATATATAGTGAATTTTCAGAATATATGCTAGGCATACCTCTCCTTCCGTCGCCTGGCCTTTGGCTTCTCTTGTTTTGTATCTTTTATCCTCCCCACCAGCGCCGCCGCCGGCTCATCGCCGGGGTCTTGTGGCACAAGTTCCCCGCGGAAGGCTTTGGCGAGAAGGGATGGGGTTAGCTTGTCTATGAAGGCTTGTGCCTTTTTATATCTCTGCTCGATGTTATCCGCCAGCGCGAACAGGCGCTCCACCCGGCGCACGATTTCCTGTTGCTCGTGGAGAGGAGGTCGTGCAATCCAAATGCTCCGAATGTCGTCAAGACCGAGGCCAACTTTAGTTGCTCCGCGTTGAAGATTGAGGAATTGTTCTTGGCCGCCGTTCTTAGCAGCGAGAAAATAAGCGAGATACCTTCTGTCTATGTTCCCTATCGGACGAGCCAAGGCGACGTGCTGATTTATGTATGCTTCTTCGAGGCCAGCCTCGACTAGTGCAACCATTCCCACGTCCGCAGTAATCGAAACTAGAATGTCGCCCTCGATAACTTTTGTCCTGCGGCCTTCGGCGCTCGACGGAGGAGAGACTCGCTGGATTGAACTTAAGTCTAGGGTGATAGCGTCATGGTTCAAATTTCCCACACGGAGGAACAGCGAGCCTTCATCAGAGTAATACCGCGCCCATCCACGTGAACCGCTGGTAACAAACCCGAATGCATGAGATGACAGCAACCAGTTCCAAGTCGAGGGCAAATCGAAGTCAGAGGGTGGCTCTCCTTCACCGAGTCGTTCTGTTGGCTGGACTTTCGGATTCTCCCCCCGCCAATCCTCCGTCAGCCTCCCCGAGCAGGCGGCGGCGAGGACGGCTTGGCGAAGGCGTTTGAGCAATGTCGGTATCTTATCAAGCCGCTGTTGGCAGGCTTCCACCTGGCCCAATAGTAATTCCAGCTTGGCTACAATCCGCTGCTGCTCGGCGAGCGGAGCGAGGGGTAATTCAAGTTGTTCGATAAAGCTAGTCGGGACACGCGACTGACCAGCTGTACCCGTGAAGTTATCTTTCGCAGCATGGCGAATTAACGGTTGTGACAAGAAACGATAAATGTAATTTGGGTTAACCTCAGCAAGCGGTCGGATCACATGAAGTTCCGTTGTTCCGCATCCAAGACCGTTGCGGAGGCCGGTAGCGACTGCGCCTTTGCCGTTCTCCATGCAAGGCGTGATTTTGGCGAACAGCACGTCACCTTCCCTGAAATGCGTGAAACCCTTACGGACTTCCCCAAGCGGACGTTCCTCGGTGAGCTGGAAGGTTGGTTTTGACTCACTCACCGCTGCCATCGGCACGAACGTCACCGGCAAGGAATCATCGAGCCCTTTCGGATGTCGGGGATTGATTTCGGAAATCTCGCTGAGCGGTGTGGTTGCCCACCCCTGCGGCAGGTCGCCGTTCATTTCTCCACGCCCTCTTCCTTCTCCAGCAGTGCCACAATATCGCGGAGATCGTCCACCACGGCTTCGAGTTCGGTGATGGCTTCGGAGGCCAGGTCTTGCGGCTCCGGCAGGTCGTCGCTGTATTCAAGGGATTCGTCCTTGAGCCAGGTGATATCCAGCTTGTAGCCGCGTTCTTTTATCTCACTGACATGGAACTTGCGGAAGCGGCCCGTATCGCCGGTGTCGGTACGTTTGCTCAGGCCGTTGGGGTCTGCGCCGTAGGCGGCCTCAAACTCGGCGAAGTGCTGCGGCGCGAGCGGTCGATCTTTTTTAGTGATGCCGGGGACGTTGGAGCGGGCATCGAAAATCCAGACGTTTTCGGTGGGACGGCCTTTCTGGAAGAAGACGACGTTGGCCTTAACGCCCGGGCTGTACGGCGTGAACGTGCCGCGAGGCAGGCGCAGGACGGTGTGCAGGTTGCAGTCCTGCATGAGAATCTCAAAGACCTCGCCCGCCTTGTCTTTAAAAAGGCAGTCGTCCGGCAGCACAACAGAGGCGCGCCCGCCGGGCTTGAGTACAGTCATCACATGCTGGAGAAAGTTGAGCTGTTTGTTGCTGGTTTCGATATTGAAATCATCGCGCGTCGGCGCCTGGTTCGCGCCCTTGGTGCCGAAGGGCGGATTGGTCAGGACTACATCGTAACGATGTCCGTCCGGCACTTCATAAATGGAATCTCCTAGATCGACCAGCGACTCGATCCCGTGCAGATAGAGGTTCATCATTGCCAGCCTGCGCGGGCGGGCGACGAGGTCTTTGCCGAAGTATGTACTGGACTTGATGCGTCTGGAAAGCTCGCGGTTTATCGCGCCGCTGTGCGTTTGCTCCACGAACCATTCATAAGATTCGACAAGGAAGCCGCCGGTGCCGCAGGCCGGATCGCAGATGGTGAAATCGGCCTTGGCGCGGGGATCGGGCTTCATACAGCGCACGATGGTCTGTATGAGCAGGCGGGGGGTGAAATACTGGCCTGCGCCCTTCTTGCCCTCGCTGGCAGCCTTCTCAAGCAAGCCCTCGAATACCGCCGCTTTAACATCGATTTCAAGCGACGTCCACTCCGTTTCGTCAATGAGACCGATGAGCTTCTTGAGATTAACCGGATTGTTGAAGCGCGACTGGGCATCGGTGAAGATCGCTCCCAGGATACCGGGCTGACCGCCTAGAGTGCGCAGGATGTCGATGTAAGCGTTGAGCAGAGGCGTTCCTGATTTCTGCGAGATATCCGACCAGTTGCAGCCGGTGGGCAGCTCTATACCGCGCTCTCCGGCCATTTTGATAAACAGGAGATAGGTTAACTGCTCTATATAATCGCCGTAGTCTATACCGTCGTGGCGCAGGGTGTGGCAGAAACCCCATAGTTTAAGATCGATATTTGTCATACCGCAACCGCCTCGTTAAACTCTTTTAGCAGTTCCTCTAATTGATTTTCGAAAACCTTGTTGGCCCTGCTCCATCCGCCGGAGCGCGTGAATATGGGAATAGTGTCGAAGTCGTCCCGCTCTATGGAGAGATTCTCCGTCAGATGATCCCTTATGCGGTCGAGCCACCTGCGCTGCTCGTCGCTGAAGCTGCGGCCCTCGGTCACCTTAATCATAGCGCGCTTCACCCGCTCCTCAGCAGTCAGCAGGGGCTCCTGTTCGCGCGCCGCGTGCTTGACCATGGAAATGATATCCACCAGTGCTTTGTGATAATGCAGATCGTGAGCCCTCTCAAGGTTTTCAAAAGTATAGCGCTCCGGTGCGGCGGCCAGCTTGCGCCGCAACTCGCTCAAGGCGTCCGTGCTCCAATCCTTAGGACGATCCAGCAATATGCGGATGGCGTCAATCTTATCTTCATTTTCAGAGACGAAACTCGCGAACGCAGTCAGATAGTCCTCCGGCTTATATTCGTTGCCTTTTCCGTCACGTATGTACCAACTGCTGGTCACGGAGTCTTCCGTATCATATGCAACCAGGAAGGTACGAGGTTTGCGCGGATAGTTCATCAGCAGGTCTTGGAAATCATCCTGCCGCAGCAGCGACATTGTGACGGTAAAGTCTTCACAAAGACTACGAGGCAACGCTTTGGCATAGCGGCTCATATCCCCATCGGCGATGAAAGCTTTGAATAATTCGCGCGCCTCGGCGGACATCTCTTTATCGATGCGCTGCAAACGCTTAACCAGGCAACGGATATTGTAGTCCCTGTCGCTGTTGTTCCAGACAGCATCGATGACCTGGACGATGGTGCGGCTCTCGCGCTCCGGCGGTTCCGCGGTGATGGCTGTCGCCTGTTTAAAGTATTCAAGCAGCGTTCCGTCGAAACAATCAAAAACAACGAAGTGTGATTTATCGGAGTAATGTTCTCCTTTGCGGGTGCCGCGCCCCATCATCTGCTCAAACAGGATGCGTGACTTTACCGGGCGCAGGAAAACTATATATTCGAGGTCGGGTATATCGACGCCTGTTGAAAGCATATCGACGGTGACCACGATGCCGGGCTGCTGCCTGTTGCGGAACTCACGAATCCGCTGAAGCGGACGGTCGACCGTGCCTGTTATCTTCTGGATGAATGAATCGCCGCGCCCGAAGACATCGCGTGCCGTATTAACAAGCTGGTCTGCATGCGAAGTGTGCGGCAGATCGTTGACGGCAAATATGAGCGTCTTGGGAAATCGCCCGTAGCGTTCTTCATGCTGAAGGGCATACTTTTTGATCTCCTCCAGAATCATGCGGTTGGATTGCGGCGATGTAACCTTGCGCTCAACCTCAGTGGTATCAAACTTGCGCTCGTCCTCCAATTGATCCATAGACTGTGAACCGGTCTCCGGGTCGATAAGGCCTATTTGTTCGCCTTCCTCAAGGAAGATGCCGTTCATCCGGACATCGGAGTGCAATTTGATGGCATCATAATCAACCAGGAAACCCTCGCGAACAGCCCTGTTATATTCATAGCGGTAAACGACTTCGCTGAAATAAGCTGTGGTATGCGCCGCCGGTGTAGCGGTCAGCCCTATCTTGATAGCGTCGAAGTGCTCAAGCGTTTTGCGCCAGATGGCGCTCTCCTGCGCCGTGTAGCCGCGGTGACACTCGTCGGCGATGATGAGATCGAAGGCGTGAATAGGTATATCCAGCTTCTCAGCGTCTTCATCAAGGTGCTCGATGGCCAGGTCGGGCAGAACGCTTCTGCCGAACAGGTTGACGGTCATCCTCTGTATTGTACTTACATATACGAAGGCTAAACCTGCATGCGGGTCTGTTAGATAAGAGGAAGGGAGAACCTTGGGGTCGAATTTGGCGGAATCGTCGAGGTCTTCGCGGCGGAAACGCTGGCTGTAGACCTCGTAGATTTTATCGAACTTCTTGTTAGGTTGTGCCTCAAACGATGCGAATGCGCGGACGGCCTGCGCGGCTAGGGCGCGGCGGTCAACCAGAAACAGAATGCGTTTGGCAACGCCGGATTCCATGAGGCGATAGATTTCATTGACCATGACATAGGTCTTTCCTGTGCCGGTAGCCATTGCCACAAGCATATGCCTTTTTCTATCGGCGATAGCTTTCTCGATAGCTTCATTGGCCTCGCGCTGGTAAGGCCTGGTTCTGGCATTGTCATTCGGCATATTGAGGAGGCCGGCGCAGGAAGAATCGAAGTTCTGTTCCATTAGTTCAATAAGCGCGTTCGGCGTATGAAAATGCGCGATTTGCCGCGACCTGTTCAGCGGGTGCCGGATATCGCTATGCCAGATAACCTCGCCGTTGGTTGAATATAGAAATGGCACCCGGTAGCCCTGGAAATTGAACGGGCTATCTGTTAAACCCTTCGAATAGCGCTCTGCCTGAGTGAGAACATTTTGCGGCCCTAGCGTCAGTTTCTTAGCTTCAACGATACCCAGTATCTGGCCGTTGATGCACAGCGCATAATCGGCGGGGCCGTTTGCAGTGGGGTACTCTTTTATCGCACAAGAATTGTATTCTGTAAGCGGTTTACCTTCGTTAAATGGGATAACTTTCCAGCCCGCGGCCCTCAGTTCAGGGTCGATGAGTTGTTTACGCGTTTGTCCTTCACTGTACGGATGCATACGATAATCAATTCACCTTGAGGTGGTGATATTATAGGACATTAGTGGGTTATGGGGAAGGGGCGTTTGCTTTACAACTTTAATATCAGACATCTCAACATAAAGATAGCTAGAAAATTATTTACAGCTGGATTTATATTTAATGTTATATTTACGGTAAAAATATATTTGAAGATTGTTTTATTTTATAAATGGTGTAAAATGTACCTATCATTTCTTACGAGTTAAAAAATGGAACTCCACCTGGAGGATGAATTCTACTTCCAGTGGCACATTACGGAACGGTGCAACAAGCACTGTCGCCATTGCTATCAGAGTACTCACCCATCCCAAGAGCTATCCCTCGATGATCTCCGTCAAGTTGTCTTCCGGATGGACGAAGCCCTCCGAAAGTGGGGGAAGCAAGGGACCCTATCGCTGACCGGCGGTGAACCCTTTATTCGGCGCGACGAGCTCTTCGCTCTTATGGATCAGATTGACGGCCTAGATAGCTTCGACTACTATGATGTCCTTACCAACGGATCGCTCATCTCAGATGACATTATCAACGCGTTGAAGAGCCAGAAGAAGCTGCGACGGATACAGGTTTCATTAGAAGGATCACAACCTGAGATAAACGATTCCATAAGAGGCAAAGGTAGCTTCAATGAGACCCTACAAGTTATACAAAGGCTAAAGGACCATGGGTTGACAGTGAGCGTAATGACCACCATCAGCCGGCTGAACTATCAAGATATCCCATCCCTAATAACCTTGTTAGATAAGGAAGGTGTAGACACCTTTGCGCTGGAGCGGTTGATTCCAGAAGGTAGAGGTGGGGAACTTCAGGATCAACTTTTATCACCACATGAGTTAAAGTCTCTGTACGAGGAAGTTTATAAGATGGCAGTGAACGGAGTGAATATGCGCGTCCTTCTATATCGCCCGCTCTTTGCTCAGATAGCTCCGGAGGACCCAACCGTGGGGGCACTATGCTCTGTCGGAAACAATGCCTTGACCGTAATGCCTGACGGCACTGTATATCCCTGCCGCCGTTTACCCATCCCAATCGGTAACATCCTCAAAGATGGCCTGTTCTCCATATGGTACGATTCAGATGTCCTCTGGAGAATTCGCAATCCGCAGAACCTTGGCGGCAAATGCAAGGAATGTGATCTGCTGGCAAATTGCCGTGGTTGCAGGGCGATGGCCTATTTCTGTTCAGGAGATTATATGGCAGAGGACCCTCAATGTTGGCATTAGAACCTGATGCAGTCCTATCTTTAGAACAGGGGATTGTACTGCATTCTCTGCCGGAGCAAGATCATTTCTTTGCATTCAGCGTTGTTACCGGTGATGAGTTCCATCTAAATCAGACTTCATACTGGGTGTTGGGGGCGATTGGTCAAGGCATTGAATGGCGGCATCTGAAGGATTCCTTTCTCAGTACATTTGACGTATCTCCACAGCAGGGGGAATCAGACCTCCGCCGGATTGTAGGGGAATTCTACGAAGAGAAAATTATTGGGAGGCGAGAAAATGGAGAACAATAAACTGAAGTACGTTCCGCCCGTGCTAATCAAGCAGAAGAAGATAAACTTCCCTATTCAGATCATTGAGGCCAACGGTAAGCGGGTGGTGTGCAAGCAGTGTTCGTCTTGTCATGGGTGCAGGTAATCTTAAGGAAGCTGAGGATTGTGCTATAGAAATCAAATGATCCGTGAAACGTTAGGGATGAGATGTTCACTATGAAGCAACCCAATTCGACCTTCGATACATTTGAGAAACTGAACGCTCAAATCGACGTGTGGATTGATGAGGAGAAATACGAAAAAATCTCCCGACATATAAAGCTCTCCGAGATTGCAAAAGAAGCCCATAGCATACTCTTTCGCGAGGGTTCGAGCACATGCACAAATGGCAAGGACGGATTATGGGCAAACTTGCTCAACGTGACTGGCGAGACGAGCCCTCTAATTGCTGTGAGTTGGCCAGATGAACAGTCGTGCGAGCCCATCGCCGATAATTACTGGGCCTATTTACTCTGGGCTAAACTCGTCAGAGCGGAGATTCAGAAAAAGGGTACCGACTGCTATTTCCGCCGACTCGATCAGGTTGCAACCTATCTGGAACGACACATCCCAAACCCGTACAACGGCGAAGAAGAAGCTATATTGGCAGTTCTCTACCTATTGGAACTCTCCGCTGCATCGTTCTCCTATGAAAGCTTGGGCTTCGCGGAGCGAGCGCGTCGGTTCCTGCATGATAATAAATACCTGAAAAGCCAAGATCACGATAACCGGAATTGGTACTACGAATTGCTTTGCAGATATAACATCGGAGTTGCTTACTTTCACGAAGCCAGATATCAGGATGCAGTACTGGCATTTAACTACGTCATCTTTGAAATAGAGTCGCAGAGACGAACGCTCAAGACAAAACTTACTGATAAGAACGGCAAGAAGAACAGGGGAAAGGCGCGGTTGAGATTGAATTTCTATGACAACCTGCTGGGTGATGCACTTCTGTACTTGCCTGCCATCATCTACCGTGCGGACATTCAATTGAAGTTGCAGTTGGCATATCATGCCTTGAAGACGTTGGATCGACCCGCATGCAAAGCTGGCCTTGCCAAGAAGGAGAACCGCTACAAGAGGCTTAAAGCCAGCCTGATTAAGATACAGGCCTACCAATTGATGGACGATTGCGCAAAAGCCAAAGCGATTTTGGAAAGAATGTGGATCGATCTCTTTGGCAAGGGGCAGCCATTCCCGAGGCAAAATCCGAATGGGGAGATGATCGATGCGGTTGCCTTCAGCGAGAAGATCGACCCCGAAGCCGATATGCAGAACCTCAAGGGCAGACTGTTAACTGTCTCAATGGATCAGCATCTCGATTGCCTGAGGAAACAGAAAGAACTCCTAACAAAAATAGACAACGAGGGAAAGGGCCGTAATCAGAATGATGACAAGGGACTGATCGCTTGGCTGAATGATGATAAGAATTTCCAATACCTGAAAGAACTCGGCACGAGATCATTCCCTTCTTATTTCAAGGCTGTGGAATTTGAAAGACCTGACCGTGACGGATGTTGGGAGCAACTTGCTGAGTACTTGGGCTGGTTGGCTGAGGTTTCCCAAGAGAAGGCAATCGAGGACGATCATGTCGCGTTAACAAGATTGCAGGAGATAGCACATTTCTGCCGGATGCGCGTAGGCATGGGACACAGGCATGAGTTGATTACTTATCTGCTTGAGAGGCCTCCTCGCGAACGCGAAGATAGTCAGAGATCACAGACAAGCGTAGATGCGGATAGTAGTTGCCCGTTTTGCGCACCCAAGGGCATTGAACTCGCGCGACTTGAAGACAGTCACTATGATGACTTCAGGAAACGAATGGTCAGAGTATTTGAACAGCAAGAGGTACTCGGACTTCAACTAAAAGGGAAGAGGAGCCGGGAAGAGTTCGTTAGTCGTCTCATTGAGGTCGAGCAGAGTAGAAACGACATGCGAATACGGGATCTTGAGTTGCGTTATGAATCAAAGACAGTGACTGCCAAATTGTATGAGCGATCAAATGGCAGACGGCTCAAGACAAGCAAGGGTTATTGCTGGAGCAGTATACCAGAGGATAAAATAAGAAAGCAGTTTGATATCTTGCCTTGCATGTCGAGCGAAGAATCCCCTGACGCCCTCGGTGATTTATTACCACGCAAACATTACGAGCAGGTGATGGGACAATGGGATAACCGTTTTCTCCGTCATCTGGAATGCCCCAGCAAGCATGAAAGACAGCAAGCCGGACTTTATTTCCTTGGCCTCCAGCGATGGAATTCCTCGTCTCCGGCGGAGGGCTTTTCGCTGGGCGGGGGATACCTGTTGTATCACTTGGACGGCCAACACGAAGTGGATTTTGGTATAGCCATTGACCCCGGTTTTGACTTCATACGTAACCTGTTCCACATGGGTTGCAGCCTAAATGACATCGACATTGTTCTCCTCAGTCACGCTCATATTGATCATGTTCGTGATTTTGAATCCATCGTAATGCTTCTCTTTGAATTGGCAAAGAGAAAGAAGCAGTATCGGAAAGTACATGTCATTCTCACGCTGGCTGTATACAAACGGCTGGAGTATTTGATCGAGAACCCAAAGCTCCGCCTTCACATTGAACCATATATCATAGACATCGACAGGGAAATCGAAACGAATTACTTCGAAAAGCTGCCAGAAGATAAGAATCATGCATTCTGTTTTAAGTTAGTTAACCGGTCCGATGACATGAACAGGTTCCGCGCTATCGTATCCAAAGAGCCTCGTTATGATGTTCGGGTCCGTCCTACGCGAGCATATCATGACGATCACTCTGGGTACTCCGATAGCTTCGGCTTTCTGATTGATGTTCGGCTACCCGAACAGAAGGAAGATGTGGTCATCGGGTATACTGGTGACACCAAATGGATATACTCGGAGCCTGAGGTTGAAGACCCAATCAAAGATTTCCGTGATGACAACAAACGCCGAGATATCAAAGACATCGTAGACCAGTACGTATCCTGTCATGCAGTGATTGTCCATCTAGGCTCGCTCATTACAAAAGACAGAAGAAGCAGGAATTATCTGTTCGGGAATTACAATCAATGCAAACGTAGCGACTCGAAAACCCCATGTGAAGATCTGGTCCGAAAAGAGGGACACCCTTATTTGATCGGCTTGTTGAGGATATTGACGAAGCTCTACAAGCATAATGGTGACAGCAACAGCAAAATGCCGCTCATACTGATTAGCGAATTTGGTGAGGAATTGCGCGGCAAGATTCGCGTCGATCTCGTCAAACGGCTCATCGGTGTCTATGGAGAACGAATGAAGCTACTTCCGGTAGACGTCGGGATAACAGTTCGGCTCACGCATGAAGGCAAGGAGAGTCAATCGATTGGCCCTGGTCGAGAGAAGAAGGTGTTGTGCGTCCAGTGCAATCGCTTCGTGCTTGTTGAGGAGGCGGACTTCGAACACTATGGCCCGGATGAGGCGATCTATTGCGTATGCAAGACATGTCTCAAAGGAACGCCTTTCAACGTTCTTCAAGATCGCCTTCGCCATCTCTATGAGGTTGGCTATGAATTGCACTCAGCGAGAGAAAGTGGCTGAACGAGCCGCGGAAAAGGCAGCTGTGGCACTGGCACGTTTCGTGTTTGATGGCCTTCAGCAGAACATGGAACGAGTCAGGTCGGCCAGAGCTGGATATGCGCTCCTATCAACCGGCTGTTCTATATGTGGAAGCTTTCCGTGGGAGGATCTCGCGCGATCTTTCCTTGTGGATCAGCAGCCAGACGGCGGTTGGTCAGACGTCGAAGAAAGCTTGTGGTGCCTCGGATACCTTACGGAGTTCGACGAGAGATACGAATCGGAAATCCTCAAGGGTAAAAAGTGGCTGGATTCCGTTCGTTTGCCCTGCGGCGCATTGGGAAAGAGCGAACGTGACCGGCCTCGCATTCCCATCACGGCACTTGCTTCGGTTCTCGTCCCGGATGCCGTAGGCAATTCTGGGTTGAAATGGTTAGAGGATCAGTGGGAAGCCGACCTTGCTGGCTCGACTCAACTGACGTATAAGGGAGCCTTCTTTCTTATCTCTCAAAGGCATGATCAAGCGCCCGATGTCCCCGACCTGATTGAAAGGACGATCGCCTACCTCTGCCGCGAGCAAAATGATGATGGAGGTTTCGCTCCGTGGAAGGACCATCCGGTGGGCGGTGATCCGTGGACGACGGGGGTGGTTCTGTGGGGATTATCTAAATTCCCACAGAGGGTCCTAAAAGATGTTATAGATCGAGCTGTGAAGTGGCTTCAAACCAATCAATTGCCTAACGGCCTGTGGCCTTACCATTATTTGGACGATGGTTCATCAATGGCTCTTATAGGTTTATCCAGTGTGTTACCGATTCTGGGTGAGAGTTGAAATATGTGTGGCTTAGTCGGCATATGGAATCAGCAAGACGCGGAAGCCGTAGCCAAGATGGTCCAGTGTGTTGCCAGCCGGGGGCCGGATGGTATTGATTGGGTAGTAAGTGATAACAATAGCCTTGGAGCGTCACGGCTGGCCATCGTCGGTGAACCCGATGCCTCTGCAATCTTCTGCGATCCCGTAAATGGCATTTACGTTCTTCTGAATGGCGAAATCTACAATGCGGATGATCTAAGGAATCAACTGACTGCACAGGGAATCGTGTTCCATTCAGGTCTTGAGTCGGAGGTCATAGCCAAGTTGTACCAAGTTCACGGACTGGATTTCGCTAAGCTTCTGAAAGGTATGTTCGCTATTGCTATTGTGGAAAGGGATCGGCTGGCACTGGCCCGCGATAAATTCGGTATTAAGCCGATGTACTACATTGAGCTCGGCGAGAGAGTGGTCTTCAGCTCAGAGATAAAAGCACTATTGGAACATCCCGACGTTTCTGCTCAACTCGATATTTCATCGCTACAGGAATCCATGGTTTTTGGCTATGTGTATTCTGAAGACAAAACCCTATTTGAGGGAATCCGTCAGATTGAGCCGGGAACGGTAGCGGAATTCACCGCAGACAACAGATATATTCGTAGATTCTGGGAATTACCTAAAGCGCGGTATCAGGTTGAGAGAGAAGTTCTCCCTTACTGCGATGCAGTTGCACATTTACGCGAAGTAATTATCGAGACGATGGATTTGCTATTGCACCACGGGAATGATTCTAAAGGGATCTATCTTTCAGGCGGACTGGACTCTACCGTCCTCACCCTGGTAGCTAAGAACATTCTTGGTTATCCGGTTACAACCTTCACTCTCGCCGACCATACTGGGAATCCTGATTTCTTAGCAGCTAAGGAAGTAGCTGGAAAGATTGGTACTCATCATATCGAACGCATCGTAACCGTTCAGGATTACTTCGACGTACTTGAACATTTTATGCACCACTACGAAGCACTGTTACTAGGCGGGGTTTTTGATATTCAGGGAGCGCCAGCATTTCACCTATTATCGCAAACGGTATCCGAGCATGTCCGTGTAGCATTCTCAGGTGAGGGCGCAGATGAACTCTTTGGTGGTTACTATTGGATTCACACGCACCCCTTGGGTTTCTCAGATCGTATTAGGGGATATCTGGAGTCTATTCCAGCCCAAGGTGCAGTACGCCGGATGGTCAACGAACTCTTCCCATTCCCCGAGAATGAAAAAGTATATCAACGCAATCTACTAGATGCTCTCATGAAAACAGGTCTGTCGAATTGCCATCTGCAAAGCGTAGACAGGTCTTCCGGAGCTTTCGGCTTCGAGATTCGTCCCGCCTATCTGTACGACGACCTGGCGGAATTCGCTCTGCGCCTTCCAATTGAATACAAAGTTCCCGACGTGCATACAACCAAAATGATATTGAGAGATGCTTTCCGTCCAGAATTGGAGCACTTGGGATTAGATTGGGTTCTGAATCGTAAGAAGCAGGGAATGCCCTCTGCTTTAGCTAACATCTCAGGTCAAATTCAAGAGAGGATGGAGTCTGCTGTTAGTGATAGAGCTTTCTCCGAGCGTCCACTAAAGGAGTATCTTCACACTAAAACTGATGTATATCTATTCAACCTTTTTCGAAATAATTTCCTCTCAGAGACAGCGAATGTCTAACCGAATCGCTATTCTCAGCAAATACCCTCCATTAGAAGGTGGCATTGCAGCCAAAACATATTGGATGGCCCGAGGGTTGGCAAAAAAAGGCCGCGAAGTACACATTATCACAGATAGTCTTAACGTTGGAGGGAAATATCTAATCAAGAATGGCGACGAGCCAGATGAAACACTGCCAAATTTGTACGTACATCGCCCAACTGGTGAAATGCCTTGGCATATCCCTGAAAGTGATGAACAGTCGTTAGCGCTTCTAGCCTTAATTTTGAGGGTGATCAGAGACCATGATATAGAAGTGTTAGACACCAGTTACCTTATCCCGTATGGCATCATAGGAGGTTTAGCCAAACGTATTACCGGAGTTCGTCATGTTTTACGTCACGGCGGATCGGATATAGAGAAGTTCTTAAAAGGTGATGCCTTGAATCCTCTACTTCAAGATACTATAACGCATGCTGATATAGTGATAACTGAAGATCGCCATGTAGATTTATTCAAAAAGCTGAATAGCAACATTATCACTCAACCTCCGTATGTCGTTGACACTGAGGCTTTTTTACTTCCAGATGCCAGAAGCAAGAAGAAACGTGTAGCGGTAATTGGTAAGGTAAATTATCATTGGCGGCACAAAGGGCTTCATCAAATTGCTGATATCATGCGCAGTTTTGCTGATGAAGTTGAATGCATATTTGTGTGCCAAGGTAACGGGTTGTCTGATTTTAGGAAATTCTTAGGTGAAGATTATAAGAAATACAAATGGCAAAGATTTGTAGTCCCTTGGGATATGCCACGTTTCCTAAGTAAGATAGATGCATTGTTTATTTTTGAAGGTTCCTTGCCTCACCCGGTCGTATCTAATTTAGCGATGGAGGCACTCTGTTCAGGAGTGGGAATTATAACCGACCGCACTGATTTCAAGAGGAACTATGAAAAATACATTTCTATCAAAGATAATCAAATATTGGTTGTACAGCCTTCGGAGCCAGAATTAGCAGTAATTGCGATTATCGATTGGCTTTATGACAGAGGTAATAAAGTAAAGAACGCATCTCAATTAGTGTCCTTCTCAGAATATATAGCGGCTAATGAGAAGATATACGCGAGTATTATGTAGTAGCTTTGGCTGCACATTTCATCGCAATGTTCATTTTGCTATCCCTAATGAGATTGAATATAATACTGACAGGATTATTTCTACAATGTACGTTTTCAATTTGAGGTGAAGTTTGAATACGAGCCAAATGGCAGACAAGATGATAGTCGCTCTTGTCAAGGTTTGGGAGAAAGCACCAGCAGAATTGTCAGAACCAGGATGGGGTCTTGATATATGGGATTTGGCAGCTACTGCGTCGATGATCTCAGAAGAAGAAGCCCGGCAAAGAAGAAAGCGATTCTTTTTTGGTGCTATGGATAATCTTCCATCAGTTCAAGCCCTGATGAAACATAGGGGATGGGTAATGTATAGCGATCAGGGCGAATTTGGCAAGCATAGTACAGCTTTGTTTCCGACACTCGAAGGTATTGACTATGCACATAAAAAAATGCGGTCTTGGCCGATTAAAACTTGGAGATCGGTTGGGAAACCAATAATAAGAATAATCGTGGCTCTCATCTCAAAAATATAGATATGCCAAATAAGGAATAGCTATGCGAATTGGCTTCGTAGGCTTATCTACACCTTTGTTCTATGACTATCGGTATCAAGCGTCAGTCGCCCCCTCTGATGTAAGCGATTCACCCAATCCTATACTTGAAGGAGCCTTCGGAGCACTATTGTTCTACGACGAACTATGGTTCCTTTGCAGAAGTCTGTGCCCCGAGAATATGCGAGCACTCAACTACGTAAAATTCTTGGACGAGATGGGCATGGTTCCAGAGGTTGACCCTGAGAGGCTCCCGGATCCTGTTCAAGTGTTCGACGCTAAAGCCATCGAGGCATTCGATAAATCGTCAAAGGATTATTATGCTGCCAAGAGCGGAGCTAATATATACTGGGACGCGGCAGCTGATAACCATACACATGGCCTGAAAGTCGGCGACATTCAGATGTCTGGAAACTCTTGGAACATTAAAAACGTTGTCTTTGACCTTCTTTTAACGGAACGGCTAGAAAAGGTCGAACTCATCACTAATAGCTTCTCTTCACGGCTATTCAAGACGGAGGCATCGGTAAGAAACAGACTGTTGCTGAGTGAGATTATAGTTATAGAATCGGTGCCACAGTACTTGACTCCATCAGGACCGTACCATCCATGCATGGATGAGGTTCGTTACAGTTCCTATCTTTCAGACTTTCGGCGCTGGATTCAGACTGAAGCGGCGGAGGCTAGTTTGAAGGAAATCCATAAGATTAAAAGGGAAGTTGAAACCCAACTCGCGGAGTCACAACGACAAATATTCCTCAAGTATCTGGACCCAAAGACTGGATATACATCTTTAGCTGAGACTGTAGTGGGTATAGGCCTAGATGCTCTGGTCCCTGGTGTTGGAGCAGTCACGAGCTTAGTAGGGCAACTAAGCGAGGAGAAACGCAAGCAGGGCTTACGGTGGCAGGGTTTCATAATGGAAGCGAGAGCCAAGCTCAAAGATATAACAATAGCACCCATCGGACCATAATCACTCATTCTTATAGTTGGACGTTTGTATGACCGGAAGTAAGTCAATAGCAAGATTGAACGAAATACCTTAATGTGCATCAGTAGCTGATTGAACGGATAATCTATTGTGCAATGCTCAAGAAATCATCGGATTGTAAGTCAAACATACACACTTCACTAGATTATTATGATTATGGCACGTTATAATATTGCTGTGATATGCAGATTGTAGGAGTGGATGATGCCTAAAGGGAAAAAAGACATAGTACAAGTCAAGAATCCGAAAACTGGCCGGTATGTAAAAATCGATAGAGCAGCTGGTAGGATAATCGACCACAAAAAAAGTGAAAAACCCTATAAGAATGTTCCTATCGCGAGGAAAAGGAACAAGTGATACTCTACAGACCTTCAGATGGCGAGGCTCTTGGGCAGTGTATTGAGTATCGCCCGAGGACATGCTTCATAATGACGAGGCTTAAGAAGCCTATCCCTACTGAAATAGAAGTGATAAGAAATCATCTAAAAGATCTACTTGATAATCAAGGAATTAGTGAAATAGATGCGGGGAAAAGAGTTACTGGCAGAGATTTACTAATGAAGATATGGGGGATTATTATTACCGTTCCTATGGGTATTGCGATAATCAGTGAGAATGTATCACGCACAACGCTAGCTAATATATATTACGAAATCGGCCTACTTCAGGCCTATGGGAAAGAGACTCTATTAATTAAAACAAAGAAAACAAAAGTGCCTACTAATTTTGTTGGGACAGAATTTGTGACATATGATGAGGAGTTTGAGGAGCATATGGATAATTTCTTTCAAACGTTGTTTGAATTACCTGAGCATTACGCAAAAATGGCAGCAAATTTAGAAAACGATCCCCTCCTATCCATCGACTACTTGAGAAGGGCATATTTAATTAGCAGTGATGATTCTTACAGACAGAAGGCAAATGATGTATTTCAAACAGCGTCGCTCAAAGGAAGGGCTAAGAACAGTATAGAAATGCTTCTGATGTCTTTCTAAGCCTTCAAACCGGTATGAATTAACATTTCATCTTTTTGTGGAATTGGGTGCCCCCAATGGGAATTGAACATTATATTGAAGTGTTTAACCCGAGTCACACTCTAGCGAAACATGACCTAAACAAAGACCAGGTAGTGTGACGTATCGTCCGCTTTCACCTCGGCAACCCGAGCGTCGACTTGATATTCCAGTTCAGAGGCATATTTCGCCGCAAGTGCCTTGATGTCATCTCGTATTGACATCCATAGTTTTTTTGCATCCAATGTTCCCGCTAACCGGCGCGCGCCGCGACTTTCTTGAAGTGCCTTTAAATTCGAAGTGTGTTGCATAACTAAAATAGCCCCGATACCAGTCCGCGGAGAGGCGTCGGCCTGCACGCGCTTGTCAGGCCAGTGCTTCATTGTCACGATTAAGTTCTTGCCAAATGATGTCGTCGTATTGAACTGGCAATAGATCACCATGAAAGCGGTCTCTGATGTCTTGCGAAACCATACTTTGCAGCGTGCGATATGTTTGTTCATCAACTTGCGCAATAGATGAGGCTATGATCGTTATGCCGGGATACTTGTGCTTCAAGTATTTAATGGTGCGCGTATCTACTGCGCCATGGAGAAACTGGCTAGTTCGAGAGGCCATATCTGGGGAGGGCATTGAGCAATAGAAAATATATACCTTCAAAACGATATCCAATACTTTCGCAGCTTGACCGTACGACGCGGGCTTGCTGATTTTGGTTTTCTCGTTCCTCAGCTGTCTTTCGGCGGTGTGGATTTCTTGACAAAACCACGAACAAAATGTCTTATGCAGTTTCTCGAAATCATCGGCAGATGTGACGGCGGACAAGTCCGATGTTGTCGTCAGAAGTTGTCGGGCGATTTTCTTCTTCGAACCTTGTGCGAATACCCGCATCATAGACGTAAATGTCAGCCCCATGTCAAGAATATTGTTTCTCTTTGCGTCGTCAGCCAGCTTGGTGAACATCAACGTTTTCCTTATGGGCGAGCAGGCCTAACGCTTGAAATCACGCGATTGCGGGCTGGCAATGGTCGCCACAATTACTCATTTCTTTGCCAGCGTGTAACCGTTGTAAAAACGAGCGGTAGCAATTCGCGTGCATTGATTTGTTGGGCGGCTTTTTTGTTTACAACAACACCCTTGCTTACACTCACGCTTTGGTATGCTTTTCCGTGGCGGGAGCGGAAAAGTAATCGGCGAAGGCACGCAACTCTCGTGCGATTTCGTCGCCCGACATAGGCACTCCGTGGCCAGACGCTAGCACACGCGGTTCGAGCCTCGCAAGAGTCGTGACGGACTCCTTCGCAGCTTGCCAATTCCAAGTCGAGTACCACGGTGGACCGGAGACTTTCTGTTTACTTTGCCGCAACCACCACAGCAGAAATCCCCAGAAGGAATTCAGGTTAACGGTCACGATGGCGTCACCCGTGATCAAGAATCGGTCACTGGTTCGAAAGAAAGCAACATGACCTGGTGTGTGACCCGGCGTAGGGATGCACTCCCAATCCGGAAGGTTTGGAACCGGACCGCTCGGGTCGAACGCCTGGACAACATCTTTGATGCTTGCACTTGAAAACATCGCCTTAACTCGCTGTCGCGGCATCATTCGCAGTAACGGGATGATGATCCAGCGGTCGAGCGGGTTGGCATACTTTTTGACTGTCGAAAGATCTTGAATGTCCACGAGGGGCAATTCATCAGGATGCACGTAAACCGGACAATCCCACATACGGGCCAGCTCGACCGCTGATCCTGCATGATCAGGGTGATCGTGTGTTAGTAGGATCGAAGCTGGACGCGTGTTCGTACCGAAGAAGGACTCTGCGGTCTTTCGGATCAACCGACCGCAATTCGCCAATGCAGCATCAATCAAGACCCACGACGATCCAGACTGCACGAAGTAAACGTTGGACCGACTGATCCCTTTCCCTGTCTCCATGCAATACACACCTGGAGTGACCTCCCGGCACATACCAAGGTCGGTCTCTCTCTGTTCTTGCCCCTTGATGTTCTCTCCTTGTCGGTCGGAGTCCAAAGTTTTGGCATTAGTAACCTGATTCATCATTTTCATTTAGCCTTTCCACTTTATCTGATGGGCAGTCAAAGTCGCCGCCCAACGGTTGCGCATCAGCCGCAGGCGAGCAGAGCGCAGCGAGGCGAAGCCTGTCGGCTGCATGTACGGGTTAGCCCGCTGATTGGCTGAATCATCAAGCTCACCCAACATCGCTCATTAGATAAGCGCCTGTTCCAGCAACTCGACATATTGGTCTGGGCTGAAAAGCGCCGCGGTATGCCCCAGGCTACCCATATCTAGCACTTCCACCGGGCGACCAAATAATCGTTCGTAACGCGGAAGATCCTCTTTGCGCTGTGTCGGATCGTTTTCGGCACTCAGTACGATGACATGGCCTGTCCAGTGTTGATAGGCGGCAGGTGCCACCAGCCCTTGTCTCAGCATATCGACGGCGACAGCAAAATGCGACACTGCATCGGCACGCGATAGGTCGTCCTGCATGACACCGTTGATGATCTCCAACCATTCAGCGCGTTCGGCTGGGGGCACGTTGATGTGCTTGAGCAACTCGCCGGCCAGCAGTTTTTTGACATTCTTTTCTGGCAGAATACGCACGAGAGCGACGACGACATTCAGCACAGGGAACCAGGCTTTGCCGATGGCACTAACCGGTCCGGTACTGGATAGGATGAGACGTTCGACCGCTGGACCTTTGTGCGCCAAATAGGCCTGCGCCAACATTCCTCCATAGGACTGCCCTGCCAGGGTGAAGGTCGTAATGCCTTCGGTTCGCAGGATGGTATCCAAGGCGCTCATGAGTTCACCAATAGACTGCACAGGCGGATAGTCGGGAGCAATGACGACATGGCATTTGGCAAGCCGTTCCATGAATGCGAAGCCGAGTGCTGCCCGGCGCATCCCGCCAGTGAGCCACAAGATAGGTGTGCCCGTGCCGAGCCGATAGTAGCGCCAGGTGGTATTGTTGACGCTGACGCTCTTCCCAAATCGATCCGAAAAGCTATTGATTTGTTCCAAAATGGTCATGACATCATCTCCGGTTGTCAACAGCGGGCTAACGGAAGCATCAGCCGCTTGCAGGTGATATGCCGACCTTCCCTTTTCTACCAACCTGATCCGGAAGCTAAACCAGCCTCGAAAAAGGACGCCCTGCAAGTCGGCTGCAACGACTTGTTAGGCAACCTCCAAAGCAACAAATAGCGCTTTTCGGCACACTCATTAGGTGAAAGTGTTGGAGTCGCCTCGCTTCACCCCCTTTCCTATCATTATTCCCCAAAACCAGCTTAGCTTCAATTTCTCTACCTCAACATCCACGAAACCCGATGAAAGAAACAGACTTCTTAGCTGTCTTAACGAAGTGCTCCCCATGTGCGCCTTCTCACCGATTTTGCCAGCCAAATCAACTATTCTCATCAGAAGGTAGTCGTCACAGATATCTTGAACCATGAAAACTCCGTTGTGTTTTAGAGATTTCCAAGCGTTGTTGAAAATGTCCCTCTTCTGTTCGAAGTGATGAAATGCATTTGTGCTAAGAATAAGGTCGAAATTACTGTCGTAGCTCAACGAACTCGCACTCCCAACCTGGAATTCCACATTGTTGTAGTTTGTCTTTGCAAGATGCTGTCTAGCCTGCTCAATCATCTTTTTCGATAAATCCAGCCCGACGACTCTACCAGTTCCCTCTAGCATGGAGGCAATGTCGAGACTGCCTTTTCCTGTT
>Ga0180432_10002727_pt1 | contig 26236 bp, 24 predicted proteins | sample SS_ome_10_FD_132414 | JGI IMG/M metagenome (GOLD analysis project Ga0180432, IMG submission 132414) | Hypersaline lake sediment archaeal communities from the Salton Sea, California, USA - SS_1_MS_2 metaG | ecosystem: Environmental > Aquatic > Non-marine Saline and Alkaline > Hypersaline >... | reverse complement strand
TACTCGGTGCTTTCTTTTTAGTTGCGAATTCAGTATATTTTCTATAGCAGATGATAATTTCGTCAATATTGATATCCATATTTCTTCTGGCATAATCCAGATCAAATAAATCACGACCTTTGCTTCTTTGCTACAATGCCCGAAGTTTAGTCCCAAGTAACTCATTAATACTGTATGTCCGGATTTCACATTTTCCCTCAAACCATCCGCTCTGTACCTCAAAAGGAAAATTTACCCACCCAATTACATTGAAGTGTTCCTGACAGTTGATTTCAAGTTTTAATCGCATCCGTATTTCTTCGTACTCTGAACTGTATCGATATAAGGCTTTAATTCCGTGACCCCTGTTATCCGTTCTTCTTTCATCTTCGAAAAAGTTAATGACTTCATTTATACGCTCCATGACTGGCTTGATAGGTCCTGACTTGATTTGGACCAGATCAATATCTTCAGAGTATCGTGGTGCAGGATTTAAGTAAAGTTTATGAATTGCTGTTCCTCCTCGGAATGCCAGATGTTCTTTCAAAAAATCATCGGAGAAAATTTCAACCAGGACTCTGCTAATAATCAGGTCTTGTTCTACCTGGGCAAACTCTCTCCATGGAGCATGCTCTTTCCATCTTGCTATGAATGGCTTTTCAATCATAGGTCGCTCTCCAGCTTCTTGTTAACTACGATTTTCCAACGATTATTTGAACTACCTGGCTTCTGATCTTTCATTGGGCTTAGCAATACCGGATAATATGCCTGTTGTTCAAGTTTGTCATATATAATGTCTGTTAAAACCCTTTCAACTGATAACTCGTCCATTAAAAACCCTGCTCTTTGCAAAGTGCTTTTGTTATTGTACCACGAAGTTAGCTCGAGTACTTCATCTTCATGTATTTCTTCAGATAGTTCTTCCAATGAAGCCAAAATTCGATTCAGCCCGCCGATTTTCCTATGGTGATGGATCAAGTCAACAAAAGTGAGTGCAGGTGAAGAAACCTTATATATTCCTGCATCTGATTTTTTACTCAAGACGTTATTCGCAGGCCAGTCTTTTGTAGTGAAGAACTGAATATCATAACCCTTTTTCTTAATCGCATTTAGTTTGGGAGCTTCAGTTATGAGATAATCTTTTTGTGATTGTTGATGACTCGCACCATAAAGCTTTGCGGCTGTATGCAAACCTATGTAATATTTTCGATTGAGATATTTGAAGAGTTTTTCAGCATATAGCTGGATAGGCAATTTCTCAACAGATGAGTACCTAGGAGGAATTATTAAGTAGAATCCCTTTCTCAGATTGAATATCTGTCCTTTCTCAGCTAATCTGATTAATTCAAATTTCAGAGAGGTCCCGACTCCTGTTGTATTTTGGGCAATTTCTTCAAGTGAAAAGGAGTATTCTTCTACAGATGAAAGGTAATTTATATATTCCTTTGCATTCATTGTTAGAAATATTTTGAGAAAGGTAGTGAAAAATGCTACTAATCTCGAATTATTTCTATGCTTTTTTTGCGATGTTAGTAGTTATAATACCAACCGTTATATCAAACTTTCTGGCAAAAAAGAAAGGGCTACAAATTCTAAAATCTGTAACCCATTGAGTTTCTTCGTGGAGCATATCGGAATCGAACCGATGACCTCTTGACTGCCAGTCAAACGCTCTAGCCTGCTGAGCTAATGCCCCGTTGAGGTGGCAAAAATATCAAAAAAAGCAGAAGAACAAAAGGTTGTTTGGCAGAATTTTTGAGGCTATTTGCATAGAGGATTGCTGTTTATCCACTTTCTTTTTGAAATATAGAGAGTAAATCCTTATTTTTAAAGCCCAAATCTTAACAACATGGAACAGAAAAAATCTGAGAAGGTAGATCTTGAAAGGCGAAAAGGCATGTACGTCGAGATCGGCCTTGTAGTGGCACTATCCATTATCCTGATCGGATTTGAATGGACGAAGAGCGCTGATGATAAAGATGCGACAGAGATGGTGCAGGAGATCCAGTTCGAGGATGAGATGATGCAGATCACCCGGAGAGAGGAACCCAAGCCTGAACCAAAACCGGAGCAGCCCAAGGTAGCCGAGGTGCTGGACATCGTGGATGACGATGTGGAGATCGATGAGGAATTTGATTTTGACATGGAAGCCACCGAGGACACCGAATACGATTTTACCACCGTGATCTCTGATGACGATGAAGAGATTGAAGAGGAAGAGGTGTTCTATATCGTTGAGGACATGCCTACCTTCAACGGCGGTGATCCTGCCACCGAATTCCGCAAATACATCGCCCAGAACCTGAGGTATCCCGAAATTGCTGCCGAGAACGGCATCAGCGGTCGTGTGATCGTCCAGTTTGCCGTGAACAAGACCGGGCAGGTGGTGGATGCAGTAGTGGTAAGGAGTGTAGACCCCGCCCTGGACAAGGAAGCCATCAGGGTGGTCATGTCATCCCCCAAATGGGAACCGGGGAAGCAGCGAGGCAAACCTGTTAAAGTGCTTTTTACCTTCCCCATCAACTTTGTGCTGCAGTAAAGCATCGAAGATTGAAAGAATTGTTTATAAAAGCCGGCTTCAGGTCGGCTTTTTTATTTTAAATTAGCTTCAGACTAAATGATGCAGGCATGAAAAAAATATTTGCTTTCCTCGTCGCAGTACTGCTGCTGGCCGGATGTGGATCAACCACCAAGAAATTGCAGCGTGGGCAATATGATGCCGTGATCGATAAAACGGTCAAGAAGCTGATCAGAAAACCTGATGCCAAAAGAGCCGCGGAAATGGACAAGGCTTACCAGATGGCCAACGAACGTGACCTTGAAAGGATCCGGTACCTGAAAATGGAGAATAATCCCGATAACTATGACGAGATCTTCAACAGGTACAACATGCTCAAAGAGCGTCAGCGCAAGGTACGCACGGTAACCCCGCTTACCGTGGATGGCAGGACTTACAGTTATGAATACGTGGATTATGATGCGGAAATGGTGAATGCCAAGCGGAAAGCTGCGGATTTCTTCTATGAGAACGGTAAAAGTCTTTTGGAAAATGCTCTCCAGAAAGGGGATTACCGGGATGCTTACTTCCAGCTGATGAAGGCTTCAGAGTACAGTGGCGGACAGTATCCAAATATCGATGAACTCATCTATGAGGCCCGCATGAAAGGGATCAGCAGGGTGATCGTGGAGGTGGCCAATCAGAGTCCCCTTCAATTACCCCCCCGGGTGGAAGAAGACCTGATCTCGTTTGATACCCGGGGACTGGACAACGAATGGGTGGAATACCATTTCAAGGATGTGAATGAAGATATCAATTATGATTATGCGGTGTTCGTGAAGCTGCTTACCATCGCAGTATCGCCCGATCATTCCGAAGATACCGATAAGGTCTTTAACAAGAGGGTTTCCAATGGGTTTGATTATGTGCTGGATGCGAACGGCAATGTCATGAAGGATACCGCAGGAAACGATATCAAGGTACAGAAATTCAAGGATATCACCTGTACCCTTATTGAAACCAGGCAGCATAAGGCTGTGGAGATCCGCGGTGAGGTGGAGATCCTTTCTCTGAAACCCGAGCGGCTGATACAGAAGGAACCTTTCGGTGCGACCAATGAGTTCGAACATTTTTCCGCCAGGGCGATCGGGGATCTGGGTGCCCTCACCGACGAAGCCCTTAAAAAGACAGAGCAGGAGAAAGTCCCGTTCCCAACCGATGTGGAGATGGTCATGACCTGTACTGAAACCATCAAGCCGGCCATCCGGAACGCCATTTATGCAAACCGGCAGTATATCCAGTAGCAGGAATATATGGAACTGATGCCCGTCCGGTCTGTCCGGGCGGGTTTTTTTGTTAATTTTGCATCCTGGAAGAGAGCAATGGTAGTAACTTATGACCTGAGATCCAGGTCGGAAAGGGTAGTTCTGGTTGGAATTATCAACCAGGATCAGACAGAGGAGATGGCTGCCGAATACCTGGAAGAGCTGGCATTTCTCACTGAAACAGCCGGGGGAGAGCCCAGGGCTGTGTTTACCCAGAAGCTTGATATCCCAAATCCACGGACATTTATCGGGTCGGGAAAGCTGGGACAGGTGGAGGAGTTTGTCAGGGAGGAGGATATTGACCTGGTCATTTTTGATGATGAACTCACCCCTTCGCAGCTCCGGAATATCGAAAGAGAGGTGAAATGCAGGATCCTTGACCGCACCAACCTGATCCTGGATATTTTTGCCCGCAGGGCGAAGACAGCCCATGCCAAGGCACAGGTGGAACTTGCCCAGTATCAGTACCTGCTTCCCAGGCTTACCAGGATGTGGACACACCTGGAGCGGCAGCGGGGAGGTATCGGACTGAGGGGTCCCGGTGAAACGGAGATTGAAACCGACCGGCGTATCATCCGGGACAAGATCGCCCGGCTCAAGGAGCAGTTGAAAAAGATCGACAGGCAGATGACCGTGCAGCGGAGGCACCGGGGCAAACTGGTAAGGGTGGTCCTGGTGGGGTATACCAATGCAGGGAAATCAACCCTCATGAATCTGCTCAGCAAATCCAGTATCTTTGCGGAGGATAAGCTGTTTGCAACCCTCGATACAACCGTCAGGAAAGTGGTGGTCGAAAACCTTCCCTTTCTGTTATCCGACACGGTGGGATTCATCAGGAAACTGCCCACCCACCTGGTGAAATCTTTCAAGTCGACCCTGGATGAGGTGCGTGAGGCGGATATCCTGATGCATGTGGTGGATATTTCCCATCCCAATTATGAAGAACAGATTTCGGTGGTGGAGGAGACCCTGAGGGACCTGGGTACAAGGGATATCCCGGTGGTGGTGGTCTTCAACAAGACAGATGCCTACACCTATGTGAAAAAGGAGGAAGATGACCTTACGCCAGCCTCCAGGGAGAATTTGAGCCTGGATGATGTGAGGCGCATCTGGGCAGACAGGAACAAGGATGCAGTGTTTATTTCTGCCCTCCGTAAAACCAACATTGATGCCCTGAAGGACCAGCTTTACCAGAAAGTGAAGGAGATCCATGTGAAAAGGTACCCTTACAACGATCTGCTCTATTAGGATGGTGATCCCGATTAGGATGGTGATCCCGATTAGGAGGTGATCCTGATTAGGAGGTGATCCTGATTAGGGAGTGGTCCTGCCCTGTTGGTTGTCAGGGGGTGCTGTTGATTATACCAGGCTCTTTGCCACCAGGTGTTCTGCGATCTGGACCGCATTCAATGCGGCACCTTTCTTGATCTGGTCTCCCACACACCAGAATGCAATGCCCCTCGGATTGGTAAGGTCTCTGCGCAGCCTTCCCACGTAAACATCATCTTTGCTTTCTGATCCCAGCGGCATCGGGTAGACCAGGTTTTCGGGATCGTCCGTAACGCAGATTCCCGGTGCATTGGCCAGCGCTGTTTTCACCTGCTGCAGGTCGAGTTCCTCTTCCGTCTCCACCCAGATGGCCTCAGAATGATTTCTGAGCACGGGCACGCGCACGCAGGTGGAGCTCACCTGGATGTCGGAATGCATGATTTTCCGCGTCTCATTGTACATTTTCATCTCCTCCCTGGTGTATCCATTCGGTGTGAACACATCAACATGTGGAATGAGGTTCATGGCCAGCTGGTGCTGAAAATGTGCTACGGTGACAGGCTCACCCCCTGCGATCTGTTTGATCTGCTGTTCCAGTTCTGCCATGGCAGCGGCCCCCGCCCCGCTGGCAGCCTGATAAGTGGCGGCGTGTACGCGACGGATGGGTGACAGGTCATGGATGGGTTTCAGGCACACCACCATCTGGATGGTGGTGCAGTTGGGGTTGGCCACAAGGTTCCTTGGAATGGAGTGCAGGTCATCGGCGTTCACCTCCGGGACCACCAGGGGAACATCCTCATCCATTCTGAAGGCACTGGAGTTGTCGATCATGATGGCTCCATGCCTGGTGATTGTTGATGCAAACTGTTTGGAGGTGCCTCCACCGGCTGATGTTAAAGCGATGTCAACACCTTTGAAATCATCATTATCTTTTAATTCCTTGACGGTCAGCTGCTCCCCGTTGAAGGTATACCGGCTTCCCGCACTGCGTGCAGATCCGAAAATAAGCAGCTCATCCACAGGGAACCGTCGTTCCCGGAGCACGCGCAGGAACTCCTGTCCCACCGCTCCGCTTACACCAACAATTGCTACTTTCATGCGTTCCGTTTTTCGACTAATCACATGCAAACATCATAAATATTTTCTTAAACTGAAAACCCTTATCCCCTTTTTTTTCCTTGTGCCATCAGTTTTGTGGGCGCAGTACCGTTTCGATTTCGGGACCGGTTCAGTTTTCGACCGGGAAAAGCTCTTTTTTACTCCGGACCTGGACAGCCTGTCACCGGAGAAAGCGTCCGTTACCGGCGAAAGATTGAGGCTCAGTTTCATGAAAAATGAAGCTGTCTGGGGTGATGTGGTGATCAATGAAGTGATGTTTGATCCATCTCCTATTGTGAATCTTCCAGATTGTGAATATGTTGAGATTTTCAACAGGTCGGTGTTCCCTATTGATCTGGAGGGATGGTGGGTGGAGGTTAACGAAAAAAGCTACGGGCCGGTCAGTATGCAGCTTGGTCCCGGAAAGTTCGGAGTACTTACCGGGGCCGGATGGGAAGAGATGCAGCTGCTGGACAAGGTTTCCATCTTTTCATCCGGTTCGTCACTGCCCAATAAGGGCGCTACCATCGCCCTCTATCATTCAGATGGCACACTGATCCACGTGGTTCGATACGCAGATCCCGGAACCGGTCCGGATTGGAAGCGGGAAGGAGGATGGTCACTGGAATCCGGGGATCCTGACCGGGTATGCAACACCTCCCGGTTGTGGAAATATTCGGAAGATCGCAGGGGGGGTACACCCGGGGAGAAGAACTCTGTTTTTTCCCCGGTAAACGATACCAGTCCGCCCCGCCTGGTCTACATGGGTTATCCGGGAGACAAAAGCATCACACTGTACTTTTCGGAGTTGATACGGATCACGCCCGATCATAGGGACCGTACCACGTTGCTGCCCTCCGGGATCCATCCCGACACTATTTCCCTGGGCCATCCCTTCTTCGATCACCTGACCCTGCATTTTCCGGATATGCTTCCCCTGCGGTCGGAAGCAGACCTGCTTCTTCCCTCCGTATATGACTGTTCGGGTAATGCATCTCCCTGTTTAAAGATCCCTGTCGGACAGGGTTCGGTTCCACGCTTCTCTTCGGTGCAGATCAATGAGGTGATGTATGACCCGGGGGATGGGGCTCCCGAGTTCATCGAACTCCATAACCCGGGAGATCTGTTCTTCGATCTGGGAAAGATTTCAATGGATGTGGATGAAGAAGGAAGCCCCCTGAAAGACCTGGTTACCCTGAGTGAAGGATCCCGGATCCTTTCCCCCGGGGATTTTCTGGTGCTGGGCAGGAACAGCGCAGCACTGATAAGGGCCTACGGTCTTGAATATCCGGTAAAATGGCTTGAAGTGGAAAACATGCCTGCCCTTCCCAATAGTGGCGGCACCATATACCTGGCCGACCGCTCGGGGAATGTCATTGAAATGGTTCATTATAATGACCGGATGCACATGGAGCTGCTGGATGACACCAGGGGGATCAGCCTGGAAAGGATCTCAGCGGTAAGACCGGGCACAGATCCCGGTAACTGGCATTCGGCGGCTTCCATTGCAGGATATTGCACTCCTGGGAGAAAGAATTCACAATCCCAGGGGGAAGTCGGCACCGGATCGGAACTGGTGCTGGAACCGTCCGTATTCAGTCCTGATCATGACGGAAATGAAGACTTTCTGCAGATTTCCGTGGATGTGAAGGGACAGGGATGGGTGATCCGCCTGTGGGTGACAGACCTGACAGGAAGCATGATCCGGCAGCTGGCCAATAACCATGTGGCCGGGTTTATTTCGACCTACACCTGGGATGGGGAAGGGGATGACGGACAGATGGCAGAGGAAGGCATCTATATCGTTCATTTGAGGGGTTACCACCCGCTTTCGGGTGAACGTGTTAACAGGAAAAGGGCGACCGGGGTTATCTACCGCTGAGCTTGTTCAGTTTTTTCCAGGTGATCAGAACGATCAAAGTTGAACCGAAACCAATATAGGCAATAATGCTGAAGGTGGGAAGGAATCCTGCATGGTCAATGATCGTTCCCACCACTGGATAAACCATCACACTGATAAAGAAATTGAGGGTCATGTAAATGGAATTTACAAAAGCCTTTTTCTCCGTTCTCAGGCCCTGGACGGTGGCAAGCAGTACCGAGGTGGGGGAGAACAGGAAAAAGCCCAGGGGCAGCAGCACCGGGAAAATCCACAATCCCTTCACATTGAGAAAGAGCAGGGTAAGCAGGGGAGTGGCCAGGCTGATGATCAGCAAAGTCCGGTTCCGCCCCAGCCGGTCGCTGATGGTCCCTGCAAAGAGTGCACCCGCTGCACCGGAGAGCTGGGTCACCGTGAGGGCCAGTTCGGCAACATGCAGGCTGTTCCCGGTGGAGGTGAGGAATGTGGGGAGGTAATAGGTGAGGGAAGATTTCATGCCTGCCTGAAAAAGTGTAAATCCCCCGGTGAGCAGAAAAGCAGTGGAGAAACGGATAAAAATCCTCCAGTAACTTCCCTCCTGGTGATGGCGGGGGGAAGCGATGTGTTCCAGATTGGCATTCCTGAAGTTGAGGTAAAGGATCAGGGAGGCAATGAAACCGAAAGGCATCATTTTCCATGTCCCCTCCAGCCCCCACCAGCTGATCACACCCAGGATGATCAGGGGTCCTGCTGTCCTGGCAAGCTCTCCGCCCACCATGTAGTAACTCATACCCTTTCCCAGCCTCTTTCCTGAAAACCTGTTGACCATCACCGGGGTGGGGATGTGCCAGAAGGTGGAACTTATACCCGAGAAAAAAAGCGTGACCGCCAGGAAGATGTAACCGGGTGCCACCCCGATCAGGCTCATGGTAAGGGCTGTGAAGGCCGGGGAGAAGATGACCATATACTTCATGGCCGGACGTTCGGCAATGATCCCGACAAGCGGGTTGAACAGGGAAGGGATGCGCTGGATCACAGCCAGCAATCCGGACATGCCATAACTGATTCCCAGTTTTTCAATGATCAGGGGCAGTGCCGGGGCCAGGAAAGAGGTATAGGAATCGTGAATGAAATGTCCTGCTGCAATGATAAGTACTTTCCCCTTCAAAAAACCATCGCGGACCTTTCCCATCAGCTGGTGATCAGTTTGACAATGAGCGAAGTGAGCCTGGGCGCTGCTTTCTCGGCCGCTTCGATCACATCCTGGAGGGTGGTCGTTGTGATCTTTCCCGGAACGCCAAGGTCGGTGATGACCGAAAACGCGAGGATCCTGATCCCCATCTGGTGAGCCACGATCGCTTCCGGAACGGTGGACATTCCCACAGCATCACCTCCGATGATCCTCATATACTCGTATTCTTTGGGGGTTTCAAGGTTGGGACCGGTCACAGCCACGTAACAGCCTTCCCTGAGGGGGATTCCCAGTTCTTCTGCCGTTTTCCTGGCTTTCTGCAGGAGCCCGGGATCATAGGTCCGGCTCATGTCCGGGAAGAGTTCCCCGAATTCCGGGTAGTGCTTTCCGATCAACGGACTGGGCATGAGGTTGATGTGGTCATTGATAAGCATGATATCCCCCACTTCAAACCCGGGATCCATTCCGCCGGAAGCATTGGAAACCACCAGGGTAGTTACTCCCAGGAATTTCATGACCCTGACCGGGAAAGTGATTTGTTGCATGGTGAAACCTTCATAATAATGGAACCGCCCCTGCATGACCAGTACCCTGGTATTTCCCAGCTTTCCGGAAATAAGCTTGCCCGCGTGGCTCTTCACCGAAGAAACACCAAAATGGGGGATGGTGTCATAATCGATCACTGTTTCCACATTGATTTTGTCCACAATGGAGCCCAATCCGGTTCCCAGGATAATGGCTGTTTCCGGATCTCCCTTAATCTTTTTCCTGATAAAGGATGTTGCTTCGTTTATTGCTGATAACATAGCTGGTTATGATTTGATTGAAATTCTTGCTGTCTTCGTTGAGAAAATCAATATGGATGCGGACCGCGTGCATGTCCTGCCTGAGTTCTTCGTGCGGCTGTAAAATACGGAGTCGCATGGCATCCTTTTCCGTGGTCAGTACCAGCACTTCCTGCCACTGCGTTTTCAATTCGCCATGCAGAAAGGCAATTTTTTCCAGATCCTTCAGGGTAAAGTCATGGTGATCGGGGAAACGCAACTCCCTTATATGGGTGGTAATACCACGTATATAATTCCTGATGGGCCTCGGATTGGCGATGCCTGTGACCAGAATCGCTGCTGTCTTTCTCTGCTGGTACCATTGCTTGTCCCGGTGAGGCACTCCCGGATATACAGGGATCAGTATCCCGTAACGGATGGTGGTAAAAAAAAGATGCTGACCCAGGGGAAGATCCATTTTTTTCACATATTCCCTTCGTTCGATGGGTTTCATCCTTTCAGGGGACCTGGTTACCAGGATGATGTTGGCGCGGTTGCGGTTCCTGGCGGGTTCGCGCAGCATTCCTGCCGGCAGCATCCGGTCCCTGTGAAGGGGACGCAGAAAATCGATAAGCAGAATGGACAGTCCGGGCTGGATGGCCAGGTGCTGGTATGCATCATCCAAAAGGATCACATCCAGGCCGGGATCCATCTCCATCAGCTTTTTGACCCCGTGAACACGTTTCCTGTCTACAGCCACAGTAATATCAGGGAACCTTTGTTTGATCTGCATGGGTTCATCTCCTGTCTCATCTGCGGCAGAATTGAGAGAGGCGATCCTGAAATCCCTGGTTTTTCTTTTGTATCCCCGGCTGAGTGCGGCCACCCTGAAATTCTCCTTCAGCAGCTCCACAAGGTATTCCACGTGTGGGGTTTTCCCGGTCCCTCCCACGGTGATGTTCCCCACAGATATGATGGGAATGCGAAAACCGGTGCGTTGAAGCAGGCCGCTGAAATAGAGGCTGTTCCTGGTCCAAACCACCAGGCAGTAAAGCCAGGAGAAAGGGACCAGCAGGATCCTCCAGTTCAACCTCTTGTTACGTTTCATCCGCATTTTCCGGGTTGCTTAAAATTAAAAAAAATGGTCGCAAAACCATATACACCAAATTGATGGCGAAAAGGCCATGCGACCATGAGAGGCGATTACAGGCCGGTTAATGGATCTCCAGGGAAAAAGGCATGATGGCCTGGATCCCCTGCATCTTTTTAATATCTTCCAGTTGCCTGTAATACCTGTATCCGTTGCCCAGTTCACTCCGGATCATCCTCATTTTTGCCTCCCCGGTCAATTCTTTCATGATCATGGTGAACGGATCCTCAAGTTTTGGAAGGGACTGAATCCTGTAGGTTTCCAGTCCGGCCATTTCAGCGGCCACTTCGATGGATTTTTCCAGTCCCCCGAACATATCGATCAGTCCGATCTCCAGGGCATCCGTTCCCGACCATACCCGTCCGCCCCCGATGGAATCAACTTCCTGCCAGGTTTTGTTGCGGCCTTCGGCGACAACCTGCACAAACCGGTCATAGGTATGCTCCACGCTTTTCCTGATAATAGCCCGCTCTTCTTCATCAAGGGGACCGGATACCGTGAACATATCGGCATGACGGTTGGTCTTGACCACGTCTGTGGTAATGCCCAGTTTTTCATTCATCAGTTCCCCGAGATTGGGCATGGTAAAAACCACCCCGATGGAGCCGGTGATGGTATTGGGGCTGGCGAGGATGGTGTCGGCCGGTGCTGCGATATAGTAACCGCCAGACGCAGCCACATCCCCCATGGAGGCTACAAATGGTTTTTCCTCGGCAGCAAGCTTTGCTTCCCTGCAGATCACATCCGATGCGGTGGCACTTCCGCCTCCTGAATTTACCCTGAACACGATGGCTTTCACGGACTCATCCCTCCTGGCTTTACGGATGGCCCTGGCAATCCGCTCAGAACCTATGTATCCTTCTCCTTCTCCTCCGTCCACAACCATTCCCATGGCATATATCACAGCGATCTTGTCCCTGCTGAACGCTTTCTTCTCCTGCGGGGGGACATCCCGGTATCTTTTCAGGGAAATGGATTCCAGGTCATCTTCTTCATTCACGTCAAGTTTGTCTTTCATCAGGCTGAGCATTTCATCGTAATAAATCAACCCGTCGATCATCCCGGTTTCAACAGCTCTATCTTTTTCCATGGCGATCATTTCATCTGCATACCGGTTCAGTGTTTCGATGGAGATTCCCCTGCTTTCTGAGATCCCTTCAACCATTCTTGCCCAGATGGACCCCACATAAGCCTCGATCTGCTCCCTGTTTTCCTCGCTGAGGTCTTCACGGGTAAACATTTCGGCAGCACTCTTGTAGGAGCCATGTCTGATCACCTGCATCTCGATACCCAGTTTCTCAAGGGCATTCTTGAAAAACAGAGCCTCGGTACCCAGACCCTGGAAGAGGAACATGCCCTCCGGGGTCATGAAGATGCTGTCAGCAGCGGTTGCCAGGTAGTAGGAGCTCTGGGTGAGAATATCCGCGTAGGCATAAATAAATTTCCCGCTTTCTTTCTTAAAGTCAAGCAGGGCGTTCCTGACTTCTTCGATGGTAGCAATGCCTGCCGGGACAGAACTCAGGTTCAGGAAGATCCCTTTGATGTTGTCATCCTTCCCGGCTTTCTCGATATTGTTCAGGATATGATTAAGACCCATGATTTTTCCCATCACGGGAAAGGGGGAAAAGAATTGTGAAAAAGGATTCTCATCGGAACGGTCCGGAATGGGGGCGTTCAGTTTTGCCACCAGAAGCGTGTTCTCCTCCACATCGGGAACTTCTTTAGCCGTGGATGCTGCCACAATACCGGCAAAGATCAGGATGATCAAAATGGTCATGATCAGGATCCCGACGATGGTTGCGAGCAGGCTGGAAAGAAAATTTTTCATGTGTTTGAATTTTGATCTTCGATTTATTTATCCTTCAGGGATATGTATATTTGTTTTTCCCTCAGGGGAATAAAGGTGGCAATTTACTAAAAATGTGTTTGATATTAGATACCTTCGTTTGAATAAAAGTCTAACAATACTGGGAATTGGGAAAGACATTGATATACCTGAGTCTGGGAAGCAACCTGGGTAACAGAAAGGATCAACTGTCAGGTGCCCGGGAACTCATCGGGAATTATGTGGGGAGGGTGGTGAAACAATCCCGTCTTTTTGAGTCACCTCCCTGGGGATATGAGAGCAAAAACAGGTACATCAATTGTTGTCTGGCAGTGGAGACCGGGCTGGATGCTTTTAGAGTAATGGAGGAACTTCTTTCCGTTGAGCATACCCTGGGCCGGCCTGTCCGCGGGGACATGCACGCTTCTTCCCCTGAGCATAAGTATGCAGACAGGCTGATCGATATCGACCTGCTCCTTTACGGTGACCTGGTGATGGATCATCCCGGGCTGAAGGTGCCGCATCCCAGGATGGGGGAGAGAAAGTTTGTACTGTTGCCGCTTGCTGAGATCGCACCGGATGTAATCCATCCCCTGAAAAAGATGACTGTCCTTGAAATGCTGGATCGTTGTCCGGATCCAAGCAAGGTCAGGCCCTTCTGAATACCAGATCGTTCCAGAAGAAGTAAAAGCTGGTGTAGATCACCGACCATACCACATTGGACAGGACCAGGTACATGAACCGGGTCCTTACCGAATGGTAATACCTGACCACCAGAAAGGTCCCGACCGGGATGGAAAGCAGAAGGGGAGTAAAGGCTGCAATACCCAGCAGGCCGTACCGCTGTTTGATATGGACGATTCTTCGGTTCCTTTTTGTAAACACTTTTTTTGTTTTCCGGCTTTCATCAAGTCTGGTCCTTCGCTGTTTCCTGAAGTTGCGGTTCCACCAGGCGATCAGCCTGTGGGACAGGTAGGCGAAAAAATAGATCCCGGCAAGTCCGCCCACATTGGTCCAGAAAATGGTTTCAAAAAAACCAAATTGAAATTCCATGACCACCACGGGGAATATGATGGCAAACTTGACGGAGCTGAGGATAACGGTTATAACTATCTGTACCACTTAAACGATCAGGCCTTCATCTGCGAAACTAAAGTAAGACTTATCCGCAATAATGACGTGATCCAGTAATTTAATTTCCAGCATTTCCGATGCTTTTTTTAACTTCTCCGTGATTTTCACATCGGCATCGCTGGGCTGGTTGTTCCCTGACGGGTGGTTGTGGCAGACGATGATGGAAGTGGCCAGGTTATCCAGCGCCTTTTTCAGGATGATCCTGGTATCGATCACCGTCCCCGCCAGTCCGCCCTGGCTCACCTTGTAACGTCCCAGGACCCGGTTGGCCCGGTTCAGCATCAGCAGCCAGAATTCTTCATGCTCCAGGTCCCCCAGAAGCGGGTGAAAAAGATCGAAAACGGTCCGGCTGGATTTAACGGAAATCTTTTCGATATGGTGCATGCCCGTCCTTCTGCGACCGAGCTCCATGGCTGCCAGTATGGTAATGGCCTTTGCGGGTCCGACTCCCTTTGTCTTCATCAAATCATTGACGGATTGTCTTCCCAGCTCATGCAGGTTGTTGTTCACGTTCTGCAGAAGCTGCCTGGCAAGTTCCACAACGGTCATGTCCCTGTTCCCTGAACCCAGCAGGATGGCGAGTAGTTCCGAGTCTGAGAGGAACTGGATCCCGTTGGCCATCACCTTCTCCCTTGGGCGTTCTTCCACTGCCCAGGTTTTCAGGGCACCCGATCTGTATCTGTTCATGGTCTTTTTAAGGATTAATGTGTCAGGCGCCTTGTGATCGTTCAGAGCGGAATGCAGAAATCTTTAAACCGTGTAGAATTTATTTGAAGGGACCGGGAACAAGGCACCTGATGGAACGGACCGCAGGGAGTTTCGTAGTGCCGGTTACCGGTTCATTCAGAAAAAACAGGGAATACACAGGCTGCAGAAAAAAACAGGGAATATAAAGGCTGCGGAATAACGGCCGGAAAATAAAAAAGCTGCCTCTTGTGAGACAGCCTTTGGGGTGTTTATGATAATGAAAGGAGGTATTTACAGGCTGTTCACATGTTTTGCAAGCTTCGATTTCAGGTTGGAAGCCTTGTTCCTGTGGATCACATTGTTTTTGGCAAGCTTATCCAGCATGGAAACCACTTTGGAGTATTGCTCGGCAGCAGCTTTCTTGTCTGTCGTCTCCCGTAATTTCTTCACGGCACTTCTGGTCGTTCTTGCAGCATACTTATTACTCAGCCGCCTGGATTCGGTCTGCCTGATCCTCTTTTTCGCTGATAAATGGTGCGCCATATTCTATGTTTGAGTCATTTGGGGATGCAAAAATAGTGATTAATTTCAATTATAAAAACAAATCAGCCCAATGAATCTATCATTTGCATAGTTTCCTGGTGCTTAGCAGGATGGCCACTGTGTTGGCGATGAAGATCAGGGTGATCAGTCCCAGCGAAGTGCCATAGATCAGCCCGTGAAGTGTGGATGATATGTCCAGGTTCCATGCTTCCGCCACACCGGAAAAATGGCCTGCCAGGATCCCTGTTACCAGCAGTGAGAGCACGGTAACCCCGATCATCAGGATGAGCAGCAGCAGGATATAGGGCCTGCTTATTTCCCTGTAATGAAAACCCAGTTTGTTGAGCCTGCGGATTTTCTGTGAAGAACGACTGATCATCAGCTGGAGGCTCAGAAGGAAAACCATGAAAGCCAGGCCGATGATGATGGCGGCAATGACCAGCAGGAAACTGATGATCAGTTTCAGGATGATGTTCAGACGGCTGCTCTTCAGTTTTTCACGGATGGTATCATATCCTTTTTCTTCGATAAAATTGATAATGGCCGGGTCTGTGGGATCCTTGGATTCCATAATCACCCTGGAAGGTTCTGCTTTTGTATAATAACCGTATTTTTCATTGGCCCATTCGAGGAAATCATGGGGTACCAGGATGGAATTGATGCGGTTGCTGAATCCCACGATACGCCCCTGGAAATCATCGTAGTTGCCCCTACCCGGTCCCCTTAGCCTGATCCTGAAGTTGATCAGGGATATGACCCCCTTGGGGATCTGGGGGAGCCCCTGGCTCTGGGCAAACCCAAAATTATACAGGTTCAGGTAGTCCTGTGGAATGATAATGGGAATGATCCCTTCCGCAGTGTCCCAGTCCCACTGATCCGATTTCACATCGATGTATTCATCGGGAATGGCTTCGAAGAACAGTTCGGTATAGAAATCGGGAAATCGTTCGCTCTGGGTATAGGCACTTATGGGAAACTCATTGGAAATGAACGGTGCAACCCTGTCAGCGAAAGGCTGGTCTGAGATCTCTTCAATCTCATCCTCTGAGAATCCGGGTTTAGCCAGTCCCAGGGTCTGACCGATATGTACTTTTTTATTGATCACAATATATTCGGGATCCAGCAGGTCCCTGTTCACCTTCAGAATGGATTTAAAATCAAGGTAGAACTGGATCCCTGCCAGCAGAAGGACAAAACCTGCCAGTGTTCCCAGGAATGCCCAGAGAAGATGGGTGCGGCTGTGGTCCTGCCATAATATGCGGTAGAGGTATTTCATAGTCTCATGCGCGAGTCAACATCCATCTGGGGTGTCTCGTGGAGAGCTGTAAGAAGCAATCCAGCGTTCCGGGAGTCACACTCCTGACAGATCAGCTGAAAAGCGATCATACTGTTCTTGCGGTCGATGTGACTGAAGCATTCGTCAGCAAGCAGATAACTGAATGGCTGACAGAGTGCCCTGATGATGGCCACACGCTGTTGCTGTCCGAAGGATAGTATCCCGGTTTTCCTGTGAAGGAAATCCCCGATACCCATCAACCCGGCCATCTTTTTGATATCCTGAAGCGATTTGTCCCTGGTGATGGAGTTCTTAAGCTGGATATTCTCAAGGGCAGTGAGGTCATCGAACAGCTCCAGTCCCTGAAAAATAAACGACAGCTTTTCTTTGCGGATTCCTGACCACTGTCTGGATGAAAGGGAGCTGATATCGGTTGTGTCCAGGTATGCACTGCCCTGGTAATCCTTCCGGATACCGTAGATTAAAGAGAGGAGACTGGTCTTCCCTTTGCCTGAAGGAGCCTGTATGATGTATTTTTTCCCCTGCTCGAACAATACAGAATCCGCTTCCCAGATCTCGGAGCCGGTGGTATCCTGCTCCATCATGGGAAGCGGGATCAGTTTTTCTAACCGTATGTTCATGGATGGCATTCCTTCATCAGCACTTTCTTATTCGGGAATGTCTGTCATCTTAAGAATGGTGTAGAGGCTGTTCTCATCCGGTTTATTGGTTTCCAGTATGACCTTGCTTTCATAATTACTGCCGGACATGCCCAGGTATTCAAAGGAGGATGACATGTACTCAAGCCATTCCTTCTGCCGGGGATTCTTACTGAGAATGCTCTGGATCATGGAAGGATAGGCGGACATGTCCAGGTTGAGATACATTCCCACAGAACCACCGGCGAAGTCGTTGAATCTTGAATCCACCAGGGATTTTTCAACCTTGCCGTCAGACACGGCATCCTGGTAACCTTTTGCATTGGTGATTACCCAGACATCATCCACAATCCCGCTGTAGATCTCATTTCCCTGTGCATTGATGATGAAAAAGTCTTCCTGCCGTTTAACCGGTGCCATGTTCTCCACCTGTCCCATCAGTTTTTCATGGATCATTGCATTGTTTACGCCAAGCCCGATAAAAACTTCCAGCGGAAGCAGGGTTTCCTGCGCAGCCCCGTTCACCGATATGGTAAAGTCCCCGGTAAACGCATCGAGCAATTCATCCGCAGGGACACCTGTTGCCAGTTCCACCTTGTTCCCGGCCTCCCCGAGACCGGACGGGGACATTCTTTTCACAAGTTTCTGCAGTTTTCTCAGGTCCATGGATCCGGCCACCGCCATGAGCAGATCCCCGCCGGGAGCCAGTTCAAGCATGGGTTCATTCAGGGAGGGATTCATGACCAGGACCTCTTCGAGGTTCTTTTCGACCTCTTCACTGAAATGGGTTTCCCCTGTAACATTCATTACCCCGTCTTCAAATTCGCAGTAAATTTGGGCGTAGTTGTTATAGAGTGAAACCGGCAGGTCTATCTGGATGCTGTCATCCGTCGCTTTCTCAATGAGTTCCGGAATCTCTTCGGAGGATACCCATAAATTGATGTCCTTCATTTTTCCAAGGAAATCCTTGAAATCAACCAGGCTGGTGATGGAGGCTTCTTTCACGGGATTGAACATGGTATCCAGGGTGGCGGTCAGGTAGGATGGTTCAAATTCCTCCGCATCAGGCGAAGCCAGCATAATCATCTGTTCTCTGTTCCAGGCGATGATCCCATCCTCGTCGGGTCGTACATAAGTATAATCATCGGCCTCGGTAAATTCGTCCCTGATACCTTCCCTGATCTTTTCCAGGACGGATTCAAACCTGTCGGTATCCTCCATTCCGCTCACCACCCCGATGACGGGAGCCTCATCTTCCATTTTCACGAAAACGTAGGTATATTCATCGAGCATCAGTCCCGTACTCAGGGGATCTTCAAGGATCTGTTCCCACACCTCGTTTTTTACCTTTTCCTTCAGATTTTGAAGTGTATTGAGTTTTCCTTTCCGGTGGACCTCCATGGGGTGCATGGATGCAACCACGATGGCATCATCCGGAATGCTGTCAACAAATTCGGGGACTCTTTTTCCACAGGACGTCAGGGCCACTCCTGCCATAAGGGCGATGATAACCGGGTAATATTTCATTTGGATGGAATTTGTTTTGAAATACAATGGATTAAAGATACAAGGATTTTTCAATTGTCAGAAGAAATACCGGACACCGATCCCGCCCTCAAATCCTATGTCTGTTGCGGGGAGCAGCTCCAGGGTCGGGACCAGTTCAATGAAGATATCGATGGGCGCCGATTCAAAGAGGTAAGCGAGTCCGAAAGGTACCCTGACACCGATCCCCAGGTTATCGGCCAGCACGATCTTTCCACCTATTCCGAAGTAAAGGGGCAATTTCCCATGGTCAACCTGCGGGGCAAAGCTGTGAACCAGTGCATCCGCATGGAACCGTATGAACCCTCCGCGGATCAGTGCCCAGGCTGCACCGGCATCCAGGGCTGTCCTGTGGCCGGTCCATACCTTGGCACTCAGGCCGGTGGGTTCACCCACGATAAGTCCCAGTCCCAGTCCCCGGTCCTGGGTGCGGACATTGATCGAAATAAAAAGGAAAATCAACAGAAAAAGATACTTCTTCATGCTGTAAAATTAAAAAAAACTGATTGGTTGGGAGGGGATCAGGCGGGAATAAATTGCAGTTCGCTGAGGCTTCGATATTTACCATCGGTGAGCTGCATGAGCTCATCATGGATTCCCTTCTCCACCAGGGTGCCTTCGTCAGGCACAAAAATCTGATCCGGGATCAGATCTGGAAGAACCATCCCAGGATAGGGATGGGAAAGGGTATGGCTTCCCCTTCAAAAACGATCCCGGCCAGGCCGAACTGAAAGGCTCTTCCCTCTTGCCGGGAGAACCGCAATCCGGGCATTACCAGTGCTACAGGGTTTGGACCGGCATAAATGAACGAATCGCCCACCAGGGAGACCGACTTTCCGAGTTTCACCATTCCTCCAATAGATAAAAGGGGTTCACTGCCCGAAAAATCTTCTCCGTCAGTAACACCTGCATACCCTCCTGAAAGGGTCAGATTGTTTTTGAAATTACCGATGGTAACGGATCCATAGGCAAGACCGCCCACTGATTTAATGCTGGCCCAGCTCAGGGTACCGCCATAGAGCCCCAGTCCGAAATGCAGGTTCTGATTTACATGGAAAGTGTATTTCAGGGAAGCTACAATGGGAACCCCAACCCAGGAAGTGATACCCCCCAGTGTAAAATTATCGGCAAGGGTGAAATATGCTTCCGGACCATACAGATTGACCGCAGCATAGTGTTCTCCCCTTTCCAGGGGAAGGGCATTGAGGGTTAGAAAATGTCTGGAGGAAAATATTTTACTACCCAGGTATTCACCCTGGCTGAGGTCATCCGTATCGGCCTCCCTGATCTCCCGGATCTCATGCCTGGGTATGGCGACCCTCCCGATCTTTTCTGTATCCATGATCACTTCTCTCTCATCCTGGGTAATGATGGTCCCGATAAATTCGGTTCCGTCATTTTTGATGACGACAAAGATCTTCCCGGGCTGCGACTCTATAGCTGTTGACGTTTCCTGAGCCCGGATAATTCCGGAAACAGCCGCCATCAACAGAATGGTCATCATTATCCTTAATACTGACATAACTTTATCAATTTTATGAACCGGACCTTACCAGGTGCGGTCCTTCAGGTATTCATCAAGGGCTTCCTTGGTCATGGGCAATCCTTCAGGATTATTTTCCACCCATTTAAGGAAGGCCGATTTGAGCTCCTCGGTCCACCGTCCGTCGATCTGTCCGGGGGTATAGATGCCTTTTTGCAGCATCTCATGTCCGAACACATCCCTGAGCATGATAAACTCGGCACGCACCACCACCTCCTCGGCCAGATGGGCCGGGATGAACAGCACCCCGGTCTTCTTTGCCAGCACCACATCACCCGGCATAACGGTGGCTCTGCCAATCCGGATGGGAACATTGATCCCCATCACCATGCTCTCAGTGAGATAAGATGGATCGAAGCCCTTCACAAATGCGTTAAAACCTTCAATTTTGGAAAGTCCTTCCATATCCCTTGATCCACCGTAGAAAACCACTCCGTTGCGGGCATTGGTATAAATGGCATGTCCGAGGTTATCGCCAATAAGGGTACCGTCCACCACTTTCCCAAATCCGTCAGCCACGTAAACATCCCCCGGCTTCAGCGTATCAATCGGCCAGGAATTCATGGCCCCGATGCGGCCCATCTGATGACCTTTTTCCGTGAGGCGCTTCATCAGCTCGGGCCTTCTGGGCATGTACTGGACGGTGAGTGCACGTCCTACCATGGGCTGATCTTCACGAAGGATCACCCAGTCACTCTCGAACTGGTTATGATATCCCCTGGCACGGAGAATGCTCCAGGCTTCTTCGATGGAAACTTTCTTCATCCTTTCCAGGAGATCATCCGGGACCCTGGGTCGTCCATCCTCGAACCTTTCTCCATCCCACTCCTGGGTGTAGAAGACCAGTTCTTCTCTGGTATCAAAGAACTGGGAAAATAAATCCGGGATAAATACCGAGATCATCAATACTGTTAGAAAAAGTGTCTTTTGCATGGTTTTATGATTTAAGATTCGTCTTCTTTTGCAGGTTTTCTGCGCCACCAGGTAGCCAGGGATGAACCGGTGATGTTCATCATGGGTCCGAATACCGCCGGAGCCAGTCCGATGGTAGCCACTTTACCCATCTGCAGAGCAATACCCGAGGCCAGTCCCCCGTTCTGCATACCCACTTCCAGTCCGATGGTCCTGCAGGATTTTTCATCCATTCCTGCCAGCCGGCAGATCCAGTAACCAAGCAGATAACCCACACAGTTATGCAGCAGGCAGGCAAGGATCAGCAGAAATCCGATTTCAAGCAGGCTGTCCCTTCCTGCTGCTGTAATCACCACGATAATCACACCAATCCCCGCCATGGAAAGGAAAGCCATTGCCTTATCCAGATAATCCTTGCTGCCCTTTGCCAGGTGTTTGAAAGCAAGAGCCCCCAGAACCGGCAGCAGGAAGAACCAGCCAAGGTCTTTCAGCAGCTGGATCAGGGCCTCACCGGCTGCCACATCGGCAGTACGGTATAGTATGAAGTTCTTTCCGGCAATGATCAGGATGTACACCAGGGCCTGCCAGTTTATGCTTCTCCGTTTCTCTTTGCCATAGGCTACCGCGTTGAACATAAGCCCGGCCACGATGGGGAGGATCACAATGTTGATGATCCCCAGCATCATATCCCAGAAATCAACGGGGACGAACTGGCCTGCAAGTAATTTCATCAGGGAGGGAGTGATCAGGGGTGCCAGCATGGTAGCCACGGCTGTCAGGGTGACAGAAAGTGCAAGATTCGCTTTGGCGATAAAGGACATTACATTGGAAGCAAGTCCAGAAGGGGAAGATCCTACCAGGATGATCCCTGCTGCGATTTCAGGGGGGAATCCGAAGGAGGAAGCAATGGAAAAACCCACCAGCGGCATGATGGTGAACTGGCAGGTGAGTCCCACCAGCACTCCTTTGGGCATTTTTACCACCCCGGCAAAATCCCTGAAGCTCATCTGTGATCCCATTCCGAACATAATGATCTGAAGCAGGGGAACGATGGTGGCCTCCAGCTTAAAGTCCCCCCACTGGATAAATAGCTGGGGATAGAACATGGAGATGGTGACCGCCGCAAAAATCATGATGGTGTAAGAGAAACTTTTGAAGAATTCATTTCCGCGTACACCGAAAGCAAGGAATGCAAAAAAGCTGATCAGGGAGGGACCGGCAAAACCTTTCCAGTCAAACAGGATGGAACCGAGGAACAATACCAGTGCCAGGCCTGCAATGCCCAGCAGGATGTTATAAAACGTTTTCTTCATGTAATAAAATGGGAAAGATAAAAACTATTTTAATAATTTGTGTTCTCAAAACTACAGATATTAAATTTCAATTCAAATCAATCGAAAAACGAAAGCTTCAGTAACCGGACATCTCCTTCCGGGAAAACCGGACCGGGAGATATGCGGTACGCAGCCGTAAATTCTTATATACCATGAAAAAGATTCTTATACCCGTCGCTTTTTTGCAATTTTTGGCTTGCTCTTCTGAGAAAAATCTCACCCCCGGGCAGCTTACCTGTGAATACCTGGAAAATCCTGCCGTGGTGGATGTGATGCAGCCCAGGCTGTCCTGGATCAATGTGGCACTTGAGGGGGAAAGGGGACAGGAGCAAACCGCATGGCAGGTGAGGGTGGCCAGCTCCGGGGATAAGCTTGAGCAGCCCGATCTGTGGGACAGCGGGAAAAGATCCTCAAGCAAATCAACCCGTGTCAGGTATGAAGGGAAAACCCTGGAATCCAGGCAGGAATGCTGGTGGCAGGTACGGGTGTGGGATCGTGAAGGGATTGCTTCAGATTGGAGTGAACCCGGGTGGTGGAGAATGGGCCTGCTTCAGCCGGGTGACTGGAAAGCAAAATGGATCGGCGCTCCCTGGCAGGGGGAGGAACCCCTGCCTAAGCCTCAGGGAGGACCCGATGCCAGGCCGGAGGAGTTCGGGCCGCCGGCTCCTCTGCTGAGAAAGGAGTTCATGGTGGAGAAAGAGGTGAAGCGTGCGGTTGCTTTTGTAACGGGACTGGGCTATTTCGAGCTTTATCTGAATGGCCGGAAAGTGGGGGAAGATGTGCTGGTGCCCAACCAGACCAATTACGGGAATCGTCCCCAGCTTCCTTCGGCACCCATTCCCCTGGAGGATGATTTCCGACAATACACGGTTATGTACCTGGCCTATGATCTCAGGGAGTTGCTCGAACCCGGGATAAATGTGATCGGGGGAATCCTTGGCAACGGATTTTACAACCCGGCTAAATTCTGGGCAGGCGGGTACGGATCTCCCCGTTTTCTCTGCCAGGTGCACATCACCTATACGGACGGCACGGAATCGGTGATCGCCAGTGACGGATCATGGAAAGCTTCCAGAAGCCCTATTCTGATGGATATGGTTTACTACGGGGAGGTTTACGATGCCCGGAAGGAGCAGCCGGGATGGTGCACGGATTCATTTGATAATTCAGGATGGGAAGCGGTTGCCCTGAGAAAGGCCCCGCAAGGGAAATTGGTGGCACATACGGCATTTCCTGACCGGGTAACGGAAAGAATTGCCCCGGTTTCCATTACCGGCCTGGGCAACGGCCACTATATGGTCGATTTTGGAGTGGAGATCTCCGGCTGGGTCAGGTTGAACAGGGTGGAGGGACCGGCAGGTCACCGCATTGAGATCAGGTTCAACAGCAATCAGTATTCCGGGGACAATACCTATGTATGCGGTGGAAACGGACCGGGATCCTATGCTCCACGATTCAACTGGTTTGTATTCAGCGGAGTGGAAATCATCAACTGGCCGGGGGAGCTGAAACCGGAAGACCTGACCGCGGAGGCGGTCAACACCTTCATTGAAACCTCGGCAACCTTTGAAACCTCCAACCCGCTTTTCAATGAGATCAATACGATCTGGCGGAGGAGCCAGACCGACAATATGCACGGCGGGATCGCCAGTGATTGTCCGCACAGGGAACGGTCACCATATACTGGGGACGGACAGGTGGCAAGCATTACGGTCATGCACAATTTCGATGCACGGAATTTCTACCACAAATGGGTACAGGACATGCTGGGCGCCCAGATCGCGAAAACGGGTTATGTGCCCAACGGAGCGCCCTGGCAGCCGGGTTGCGGGGGCGGACCTGCCTGGGGGGCCGCTATATGCATCATTCCGTGGCACTTTTATGTCCATTACGGGGCCCGGGATATGCTTGAAGATAACTATGTGGGGATGAAAGGGTACCTCCGTTATATGCAGACCTGGGTGGATGAGGAAGGGATCATGCATTCCCAGCGTACTGGAAGGGACGGGAAGCCCCTGAGGTGGTTCAACCTGGGTGAATGGTCGGCACCAGGCCCGACGGTTCCGGATGCGATGGTACATACTTTTTATTTATGGTATTGTGCAACCATCACGGCCAGTGCAGCAGAAGTACTGGGAATGGAGGATGAAGCATCCCGCTATGAATCGCTGGCTGATACTACCTGGCAGGCGTTTCACAAAAGGTTCTATGACGAAGAGAACGGAACTTACGGAAATGGTGGCGGAAACATCCTGGCACTCAGGATGGGGGTGCCGGAGCAGCGGTACGAAAAGGTTGTGGCGGCATTGAAAAAGAACATCAGGGCAAACGGGGGGCATCTGGATACGGGGATCTTCGGAACCCGGTTTTTCTTTGAGGTGCTTTCGGAGAACGGGATGCATGAACTGGCATACGAGGCCCTCAACAAAAGAACAGAACCCGGCTTCGGCCGGTGGATTGAGCTTGGCTCCACCACTACCCGCGAAAGATGGGATGAAAGGGGCTCCCACAACCATCCCATGTTCGGAGGAGGACTGGTATGGTTTTACCGGAACCTGGCAGGGATGCAGGCGGATCCGGATCATCCGGGTTACAGGCACATCATCTTCAGGCCCGGACCGGTGAAGCAGCTTGACCATGTTACCTATACCAATGTTACTCCCTACGGGGAAGGTGGCATTACCTGGAAGAACCAGGAAGGATCATTCCACATGGAGGTGACAGTCCCGGTAAGTTGCAGTGCTACCGTGTATGTTCCTGCCACGGATCGGGAGGAGGTTTTTGAAGGAGGAAAAAAAGTGGAAGATATCCCCGAAATAAGCTTCGAACGGATGGAGGACGGATACGCGGTTTTTACCGTGGAAAGCGGCAAATACCAATTCCGGTCAGTTTACAGATAGTCCAGTGCCCGGTGCTGTAATTCCTATCCCCGGTGCTGTCAGTTTGAATCCCGCTGTCATCAGTCCTGTTCGCTGTATCATCAGTCCTGTTCGCGGTGCCAGAGGATGACATTGACCGGCTGACTTTCACGGAGGTGTTCGGCAAGCTTTTCGGCACAGTAGACAGACCGGTGCTGGCCCCCGGTACAGCCGAAGCTCACCATGAGGTGGGAGAAATTGCGTTCCTCGTAGTTTTCGATCGACAGGTCAACCAGGGCAATGGCATTGCTAAGAAACTCATTCACATCTCTTTTCTGGCTGAGGAAATCGATCACCGGTTTATCCTTACCGGTCATTCCCATATATTCCTCGATCCTGCCGGGATTGGTGATGGCCCTGCAGTCAAATACATATCCACCTCCATGCCCGTTGGGATCGTCGGGAATGCCGTGCAGGTAGCTGAAACTGCTGATGGAAACGGTCAGGGTAGATTTACGTCCCTTTTTCGCTTTGAACCGTTTCAGCCTGCGGGAGGTCAGTAGATTTTGAAATACTTCCACCAGGGTGGGGATCTCCAGCGGAAGTTCCACATTTCCCAGGATCCACCTCAGATCCTTCAGCGCATAGGGGATGCTCTGCAGGAACTGGGCTTTCTTTTCGTAAAAGCCCCTGAAGCCATAAGCTCCCATGGCCTGCATCATCCGGATCAGCACAAAAGCATAATAGGATTGACGGAACTTTTCCGCATCCACTGTCATGTAGTTTTC
>Ga0180432_10002726_pt1 | contig 26250 bp, 23 predicted proteins | sample SS_ome_10_FD_132414 | JGI IMG/M metagenome (GOLD analysis project Ga0180432, IMG submission 132414) | Hypersaline lake sediment archaeal communities from the Salton Sea, California, USA - SS_1_MS_2 metaG | ecosystem: Environmental > Aquatic > Non-marine Saline and Alkaline > Hypersaline >... | reverse complement strand
CGGGGCGCCTTTCTCCCCCGTCGTCGCCTTGCTCATCTCGATGGCGATCTCGTGCGCGATCGGGGCGGTGCTCTTTTTCATTGGCCGCACAAGTCGGGAGGAGATCTTCCGCAAGGAGGGGCTGTTTATCGTCGGGGCGGGCTGGCTGCTCACGGCGGCCATCGGCGCGCTCCCGTACATACTTTCGGGCGTGCTGCCGAGCGGCTTCGACGCCTACTTCGAATCCATGTCCGGCTTCACCACGACCGGCTCGACGGTGCTCGTGGATATCGAGGCGGCCCCCAAAAGTATCCTGTTCTGGCGCAGCTTTACCCATTGGCTCGGCGGCATGGGCATCGTCGTGGTCTTCTTGGCCGTGCTGCCGGCCCTGGGCGTGGGCGGCAAACAACTGTTCCGCAGCGAGGTCTCGAACCTTCAGTCTGAAAGCCTTAGGCCGCGAATCAAGGACACCGCCCTCATCCTGTGGTCTGTTTACCTCCTGCTGACGGTGGCTGAGACCCTCCTGCTCTGGATCCAGGGAATGTCCTTGTTCGAATCGCTCTGCCACACTTTTGGCACGCTGGCCACCGCAGGCTTCTCACCGAGGCAGGAGAGTATTGGGGCCTACCACAGCCTGGGTGTCGAGCTGACGGTCATCGTCTTCATGGTCATTGGAGCCACCAACTTCGCTCTCCACTACCAGGTGCTCCGCGGCCGGCCCATGAATCTGTTTCGCGACGTCGAGTGGCGCGTCTTTATCGGCGTGCTGGTCGTCGCCATAGGAGCCGTCACCATCAACCTGCTCACGCAAGCGCGGTCGGCGTATCCGACCCTGGGGCGCGCCCTGCGCTCCTCGTCGTTCCAGGTGACCTCGATCTTCACCACAACGGGGTTCGGAACGGACAACTTCAATGCCTGGCCCGCGTTCTCGAAGCTGCTGCTTGTCCTCCTCATGATTACTGGCGGCTGCGGGGGCTCGACCGCCGGCGGGATTAAGGTGGCCCGGCTCGTTATCCTCGTGCGCGTCGGGCTGCTCCGACTCGAGAAAGTGTTCCGGCCGCAAACGGTGCGGGCGTTGCGCATTGGCGGCACCGTCCTGGGCGAGGACGTAATCCGCGCAGTCACCGGGTTCGTCATCCTCTACATGGCCGTGGTGATCGTGGCAGCGTTGGTCGTCGCCGCCACCGGACCCGATATCGTCACGTCGTTCACAGCCGTAACGGCCACGATCAACACCACCGGTCCCGGTCTCGAGAAGGTCGGCTCGATCGAGAACTACGCCCACCTCGCGCCGGTGGCCAAAGTGGTCCTCTCACTCTGCATGGTGCTCGGACGGCTTGAGCTCTTCGCGATCCTTGTGCTCTTTGTGCCCGCCTTCTGGAAGACGAGATAGGCCGCCGCCGCGCAGCGCGTTTTTCGGTCAATTCACGCCCTGTTTCTGCCGATACCATCCCATGCAGCACGCATACGAGGGAGCAGACCGTGAAGCAGGTCCTTGTCGTCGAAGACGACCCGATAAATGCCCGGCTCTTCGAGATGATCCTCAAGCGGCGCGGGCACTACGAGGTGAAGATGGCGGAAAGCCCGCATGAAATCCTTGCGCTTGTGCAGTCGGGCCAGGTGGATCTGGTCGTCATGGACGTCTCGCTCGACAACGCAACGTACGAAGGCAAGGAGATTGACGGCGTCGGCATCACGCGCCTCATCAAGGACGACGAGAAGACCCGCAACGTCCCCGTGCTCCTTGCCACGGCCCACGCGATGATCGGCGACCGGGAATCGCTCCTCGAAGAGAGCGGGGCCGAGGATTACATCTCCAAGCCAATCGTTGACCACAAGTACTTCCTCGACAAGGTCCATTCGCTCATGGCACCGCCGCCCGCGGACCACGCCGGCTGAGCAGGCCCAAGGGGAAAACGCGAAAGCCGCGCAGACACGGACGGAGACACAGGCCGGTGGAGCAAACAAACCAGCACGACACGACCGAAGTGGCGCGGCTTCGGGAAGAACTCGCTACCAAGACCGAGGAACTCCTCCGGGCCAACGCCCAGCTCGAGGAAATCAGCCGGCTCAAAAGCGAGTTTCTCGCCAACACCTCCCATGAGCTGCGCACGCCGCTCAACTCGATCCTTGGTTTTTTGCGACTCGTCCTGGACGATATGTGCGACTCACACGAGGAGGAGCGCGATTTCATCCGGACGGCCTTCGAGAGCGCGGAATCGCTCATTGATCTGGTCAACGAGATCCTGGACATCTCGCGGATCGAGTCGGGCCGCATGCCGATCCACCTCGAATCGGTGGACCTTACAGAGCTCTTCAACGAAGTCTATTTGGTCACTCATCTCGACGCTCAGAAGAAGTCGCTTAAGCTCGATTTCCACCCGCCCGAGGACAAATCGCTCCGCCTCCGAGCCGACTACGGCAAGCTCAAGCGGATTTTGCTCAACCTCATCGGCAACTCGCTCAAGTTCACCGAGTCGGGCGGCATCACCGTGCGAACTATTCCAGCCGTCGAACGCGGCTTCGTCGTCATTGACGTGGAGGACACCGGCCTCGGCATCCGCCCCGAAACCCAATCCAGGCTCTTCGACAAATTCGTCCAAGGCGACGGCTCGGCGACACGCGCCCACGGCGGCACCGGCCTCGGCCTGACCATCGCCAAAAGCCTCGTCGAGCTCATGGGCGGGGTGATCACCCTCGAAAGCCCCGGCCCCGGCAAGGGCACACGCGTCTCGTTTACCGTGCCGCTCTACCGCACCGAAGACACCGAACCGTCCGAGTGGCAGCGCGTGGCCGATCTCGGCGCCGTCGTCAAAGGCGACCCGAAGAATCCGCTCCTGCTCATCGCTGAGGACGACCCCCATTTCCGAAACATGCTCGAGGATCTCGCGCACGACTCCCATTTCTCGACCGTGTACGCGATGACCGCCGACGACACCGTTCTCCTTGCCAAGAAGCTGAAACCAACCGTCATCACGCTCGACCACGCCTTGCTCGTTTCCCAGCACGCGCACCTCACGGATGGCTGGGACGCCTACAAGGCGCTCAAGACCGATGCCGAGACAAGCAGCATCCCCGTCATCTTCATCAGCGGCTACGAGACACCCATCCAAGATGGCCTTGTGGCAACACCTTCGATCCCGCCGCCGCGACTCATCATGAAGCCCTTCGACTGCGCTGAGTTTACGCGTGCCCTGATGGAAGAAGCCACTCGGGCCAAGGTCGGCCCAGAACTGCCGACTTAAGTCGCCACCCCGAAAACGCTTCAGAAACCTCTTTCCAGGCACCGCTACGCCATATAATATATGTTATCAGACGCAGGGGACGCTCAGGGTTTGGCGTTCCACAGAGTCTTCCCTGATATAGAACCGCCCGAACCCAAGCCCGGACGGATTCCCCCTCCTCAGGAATCAGAAGGCCGAATAGCTCAAAAAATACTTGAAGTACGGCAATGCGACCGCCGCACCGCAAAGGTGTTGCTTGGCGTTACTCATTGGGTGGTTGGGGCGTGCCGGCGATCGCCCTGAGGGCGGCGACCCGTTCTCGAACGGGAGGATGGGTCGAGAAAAGGCTCGAGGCGCCCTTGCGGCCACGGGCCGCGAGCGGATTGATGATGTACATGTGGGCGGTGGCCTTGTTGGCGACCTCCAGCGGTTCCCGGTCGCCAGAAATCTTCTCCAGGGCCCTTGCCAGGCCTTCGGGATAGCGGGTGAGCATAGCGCCGTCGGCGTCGGCCAGGAATTCCCGCTTGCGCGAGACCCAGAAGCGAAGCATCTGCGCGATAATCGGGGTGAGGATGACCAGAACGATCCCGACAATGAGGAGAATGAGCTGGAGCTGGCCTCCTCCCCCACCGCGGCTGCTCGATGAGCGGCTCCGTCTTCGGGCGCCCCGGCCGCCCGAATACCACATGATCCTGAAAATGGCGTCGCTCAGCAGGACGGCGACGCCGACCATGACGACGACGATGGTCTGCAGGAGGATGTCGTAATTCTTGATGTGGGCCATCTCGTGCGAAAGCACGCCCTGGAGCTCGTAGCGGTCGAGCTTGTCGAGCAGCCCGCTCGTGACGCAGATCACGCCGTGGTCCGGGTCGCGGCCCGTGGCGAACGCGTTGGGCGCGCTGTCCTCGATGATGTAGCACTGCGGCGGTTTTTCGAAGCCGGCGGCGAGCGCCAGGCCCTCGACCTCGTTTTGCAGGAACTTATGCTTCGGGTATTTCTGGGGCTCGATCGGGCGTGCGTGGCTCATCTTGAGGACAATGCGGTCGCTGTGGTAGTAGCTCGCCCACGTCATGGCGAACGCGATCAGCGCGGCGATCCCCACGCCCCAGTACCAGCCGATCCCCGTGAGCGTGGCAAAGACCCACCCGAGCACGCCGATCAAGACGAGAAACACGAAGCAGACGAATAACGACTTGCGCTTGTTTGCCGCAATCTGCTCGTACATGCGGTGTCTCCCAAGCTGGCCCGATCCCCGGTCGCGCCGCTAGGTTGCGGCTGTCACGCCCGTAACGGCACGCGGCAGCGCGGGCCGCTGGGGCCTTACAGGCCCGCTTCCCCTAGCAGGCCCTCAAGGATTGCCGGTGCCTCAGCCAGGGACGCTTTACAAGCCCCGTTCCTCCCTCCTTCGGCGTCCTCCAGCATCCTGGCCACTGATGCGGCGTCGAAGTCTGCGCCGTCGAGCAGCAGGCTGACGCGGTTGTAAATGGCCGCCGTTCTCTGCAGCTTCGGCGTGACCAATGCGAAGGCTCTATCCGGGAGCGTCCAGTCTACAGCAACCATTGATAGCGTAGCCGAAGGGTGAAACGCAACAGTGATCCGCGTTTCGTCGGGCAGGTCACGCCGCAAGTTGTGGAGGCGAGGAAGAGAGTGCTCGCGTAGGTGAGTAGCTGCTTCCGGGTGAATGGCTGAGAGCGCTTTGGCGGTCATCATGACGAGTACAAGGGTCTCCAGCGAAGCCCTGGAGAGCAGGGCTCTGATCTCACCAAGCGCCGTCGAGTACCGCCTGTCATTGGACCCCAGACGGCTCGACAGATTCTGACCAACTAGCGCAACCTCCTTTGCCGCCGGCGGCACAACGCTCTGCAGGGGCAAGTAACCCGGTGCCTTGAAGAGGTGCGGAGGAAGGGCCTCAACAATGATGCGGAGTCCATCCAGATGTGTCGTCGGCGTGGCGTAGATGTAGTTCCTGAGGGGCTCTGGCACCGTGCCGGACTTCCCATTCTCGTCGGTGAGGACAAGCGTGATGATCCTGAAGGCGTCTTTGCGGAGTGCTTCCTGCTGAAGAGCATCGTCGATCTCTGAACGCGGATAGCCCGTGTCCTCGAAGTGGGGTGTCACGAAGAACACGGCGGCACAGCAGTCCACCATGGCTTGCGCAAGGCTGCGGACAGGAGACGACCCAGGAGGCAGGTCGAAGACGTCCATCCACGGCCGGAGCCCCATCGCAGTCATGACGCGGTAGTATTGCTCGACAGTCTGCCTGTCGGGCGTCCTGTAACTGAGGAAGATGCGATTGTATGCCATAGGCCTAGCTCGCCGGCTGAGTCATGGCTCGATTCCGATCAGGACCAGGGGAACAGCAGGGACACCTCTCCCCTGACGGACGACGTTGTAGAACTCGCCCTCGAAGTACGGAACCCCCGAGCTCATGTGGCTCTGCAGCGACTTCATAGGCAGTACCTCAACGCCGACGTCGATCTGGTCCCCAACGTAGAACGCGAGGTGCTTGACGAACAGGTCGTAGGCCACAAAGGAGTATTTCCCGAACTGCACTTCTACTGCTACGCGCTGCTTGACGAAGTCCGTCTGGTTGTAGCTGAAGATCGGCGTCTCGCCTGCGGCCTCGATCTCCCGCTTCTGCTCTGCAGATGACATGGCCAGTGTCTTCCGTATCAGCTTCTCGCTTCGGGTCACCCAGTAGCTGACCCGGCTCTCTTTCCAGGATCTGGCTCGGAGCAGGCGCCTGAACTCGGCGTTCATATCAACGGGGCTGAAGAGAAGCGCCCCTTTCATGGTCTTCTCTTTCGACACCTTGGTCCGGCACTTGGCGGCATCGACCTCACCTATCACCGCTTTGATCTCTTTCCACAATGAACGCCTGTGGACGAGAAGGAACTCCAACCCGTTCAAGTGGGAGTAGGTTTCGGCGATCTTCATCGTGCTCGGTACCTCTGCTTCCGTGTCGGTTTCTCCAGCAGCACCATTTGAGCCGAGGTTCCTTTCTTCGTCCAAGGAGCTGTCGTAAGACTGTTTCCGCTAAGAACGGGATCGTACACTGGCCTTGTCATGGGCCTCGTCTTAAGCGTTCCTCTCATCTCTCGCTCGATGCGTTTCCGAGCGAGACGCACATACTTTGAAACCGTTTCCGCCCCTGCTCCCCTCCGTTTGTGACGAATCGATGCGATGATTGATGTTCCCGTGCCGAGAAATGGGTCGACAACCCAGTCGCCTTCGTTGGTCATCGAAAGCACGAGGCGTTCGATGAGTTCCACGGGAAACTGGCATGGATGTTCGGTCTTCTCGATGTGGTTGCTCTTCACATTAGGTATCACCCACAAGTCCCCAGGATTCTTGCCAAGGGGATTGCACGAATACTGTCCTGCATTCGGTCCCTTGAAGTGCTTCTTTCCGGGATACTTCTGGGGGACTCGCACTGGATCAACGTTGAAGACGTATTCAGTTGACTTGGTAAACCAAACGATTGTCTCGTATCGTCCAGAGAAACGACGACTGCAGTGCAACCCATGCTCGAAATGCCAGATGATTCGGTTCCTCATCTTGAGACCAAGCCCGGAAAAGATCGGGTAAAGGACACTATCTAGAGGAATGATTGACCCGCGGCTGACGTAGTTGCCCACTTGCCAGCAGATGCTTCCTCGCGGCGACAGAACCCGAACGCACTCAGCAATAACGCGCTCCTGCTGTTGCAGGTAGCGGTTAAGATCGAGGCGCTTCTCGTACTCCTTGCCGATGTTGTAGGGCGGCGACGTGACAACAAGTTGCACCGACTCAGAGGGGATTGAGCACAATAGCTCCAGGCAATCCCCAGGATACACCACGACATGTTCAGAACCACCGAAGGTGTCTGCGATTCTGTACTTCTGTTTGAACATGATATTACTCTATCTGCATTGATCCGTTCTGCTCAGAGCCCGCACCCGCCTTTCATACCGCACCACCCCTTCCGAGGACAAGCGCTCTTATGGGGCGAAGGAGACTTTGGGCGCTTCGCGCTCGGCGGCTTCCTCGATCTCGAAGTATTCCTTGTCGGGGAAGTTGAACATGCCGGCGACGATATTCGACGGGAAGAGCTCCTTCTTGGTCTGGTAGCGCATGACGCAGTCGTTGTGGAACTGGCGCGCGTAGGCGATCTTGCCCTCCGTGCCGGCGAGCTCTTCCTGGAGCATCATGAAGTTCTGGTTCGCCTTGAGGTCCGGGTAGCGCTCCGAGAGCGCAAAGAGCGACTTGAGCGCGCCGGTGAGCATGTTCTCGGCCTGGCCCTGGTCCTTGACGGTGCCCGCGCTCATCGCCATGTTGCGGGCCTCGATGACGCGCTCGAGCGTCTCGCGCTCGTGCGCCGCGTAGCCCTTGACCGTTTCGATGAGGTTCGGGATGAGGTCGTAGCGGCGTTTGAGCTGCACGTCAATCTGCGACCACGCGTTCTCGACCCGGTTCCGCATGATCTTGAGCCGGTTGAAAATGGACACAATCGCGATGAGCAGGATGGCGACAATGACGACGAGCACGATGATCGGAATCATGGCGAGTCTCCTTTGCAGGCGACATGGTCCACGACGGTTTTCGAACAACGAGCGTACCGGCCGACGCAGGCTCGTGCAAGGAATTTCGGGCGGGACACGTCACGCCCGTGCAGAAAAACGCGGACCCGAACTCGGCGTTCGGGTCCGCGACCAGGTCCGGCTCAATGACTGCGGCCGTTACTCGGCACGCAGGACGAAGTCGTTATGGCAGTTCGGGCACTCGATGATGTCGCCGGGCCGGGCCCCGTTGGGCAGGCCCATGTGGTAGCGGCAGTGCGGGCAGAAAACCGACAGCTCTTGCGCCTCTTGGGTGTTGTTATTGCCCTGCGCCTTGCCGATGTGGTAGCCCACGATCGTGCCGACCAACGCGCCGACGGCCGCGCCCTCGCGCGAGTTGTCGGTCTGGTTGCCGACGACGGCGCCGAGTACCGCGCCCAGGGCGGCGCCGCCGGCTGCTCCCTGCTCCTCCGCCGTGCACCCGACAAGACCCAGGACGAGTGCCATGGCGAGCAACAATGCCAGGGTTTTCATTGCAGCGCCTCCTTTTCGAGTTCTCGTTCTCTTTCTGACTAATAAGACGGTCAATCCGGCTGATAATTCACCGAAAAAAACGTTGCGGGCCGCTCGGCGGTTCCCGCTTCCGTTGGTATCAGGAGAAGGAATTCTTCAGACAAGATCAACGGGATTGGCAGGATCAGGAGATCCTCAAAATCCTCTCAGCATTCGTTCTCCTTCGCGCGGCGAGACTCGTACACAATCCCTCTAACCAGCAGGAACATGATCGCCGTGAATGCCGCCAAGGCGGTGGCGACGTATGGCAGGAGTTCCAAGACGTGCCGCCCAGTGTATTCGCCCATGAGAAACAGCCCGGCATGGAGCATGCCGTACGCAGCGAGGAGAAGGCTGATCCAAGTATACGAACTGTGAGGAAACACTGTCCTCCGGAGCACGGCGACAGCTATCCCTGCGGCGGCCAGGATCATGAGCCAGTTCGGAAGCGTCACGCCGCTTCCACCGAGCGTCAAACTTCTTTCCCAGCCGAGAACGTGCATGTGGCGAGCAGAGAGGGGACGGTGAGGGGAAGCGGCTCCGGCCAAGTGATTCTCTTTCCTGACCATATGCAGCGGCAAGGACGCTGCGATCATCACGATGCCGCAGCACAGGAGAACACCCACCGGCCATCTGCGAGCTCCCGCGCGACGCTCCTTCCTTAGAAGAACGAGAATCGCGATGAAGGCCGCCAGCGTGACGAGGACACCGACGCCGAGAGTGTTGCCGGTGTCGATCAAGCCAAGAATGGTTGCCCCTGAATGGAGCAGGCCGTAGACGGCAAGAGCCGTGCTGATCCAGGGCCGAGGCTCACAAACACGAGCTGCCTGCAGGACAGCAAGCGCAGCTATCACGAAGGCGGCGACGACCACGAGCCAATTGGGGAGCTCCATGCGGAGGACCGTCAGAGCCCCTTTCCATCCGCTGATACGCCACGTGATGTTGATGTCGCCTGTGTCCAAGGGAGCAATGTGGCGGAAAGCGCCCCAGGGATTCGTGTTCTTAATGGATCCCCACGGCAAGAACGCCGCGAGCAACACAATGGCAGAACAGACGAGAAGGCCGATCGGCCACGTGCGCGGCACGATGCGCTGCCTGTCATCCGGTTGTTGATCGCGCCTGGTCTGGAGCACGGATGACTTGATCCGGGCGACGTCGTCTTTGACTTCGCTCGCTTGCTGGTACCGGCGCTCCGGTTCACGCTCCAAGGCTTTGAGGACCACCTCATCGAGTCGAACGTCGACACGGACCTGCTCGGACGGCACCGGGAATCTGCCGATCGGCAGCTCGCCCGTCAGCATCTCGTAGAACACCACGCCGAGCGAGTAGATGTCGGCTCGGTGGTCCACCTTGGCCATCCCCTTGAACTGTTCGGGCGCCATGTAGTGAGGCGTGCCCATCACGTGGCCGCTCGCCGTGACGTGGCCGGTCGGCATCGCAATCTTGGCCAGCCCGAAATCGGCGATCTTGAGATTCCCTCGCGTGTCGATCAGGATGTTCTCCGGCTTGATGTCCCGATGGATCACGCCTTCCGAATGGGCGTATTCGAGCGCATCGCAGACTTGTGGGACGTAGCGCAGCGCGGTTTCCGGCGTGAGCCGCTGGGTCATCAAGACGTGTCGAAGCGAGGCACCGTCGATGAACTCCATAACAAGGAAGTGGTGACCGTTCTCCTCGCCATAGTCGTACACCTGGACAATGTTCGGATGGTTCAGCGCTGCCAGGGCCTTGGCTTCGCGCGCAAAGCGCTTCGCGAACTCGGGGGAAGCGGCGAGACGCGGGTCAAGTATCTTGAGGGCGACGATCCGATCCAGATTCGGCTGCCTCGCCTTGTAGACAAACCCCATGCCACCTTGTCCGAGGAATTCGAGCACTTCCATGCCGTGAAAGGTGGTGCCGGGCTTCAAGGGCGGCACACCAAGGGGCCCGCTGCCGGCCGCCGTATCGCCGACCAAGAACTCAGCCAAGCACCGCGGGCAGGCGTCCTTGAGCCCTGGGGCGACCTGCGTGTCAAATCGGTTGCCGCACTGTGGACATTCCGTTTCCATGCGTCTTCCCTCTTAGGTTCTCACCCCTGAAAGAGGAAACCACCGAAAAAGGTTACAGCGAAAATGCCCTGAAGAGGGCCGCAAGCTCTTCCTCCTCCTGGCCCGGCTGGGCAACAGTCGCGCGGAGCTCCTGGAGGATGAGGGCGCGGAGCTTCTTCCTGCCGCGATGAGCGAGCACCTTGACGTTCGCCTCTGTTGTTCCCCGCTCTTCCGCCAGGTCGCGGTACGCGGTCTTCTCGCTCCGCTGGGCCTCAACGACCTGGGCCTCGCGAGGTGCCAGCTCCTTCAAGCGCAAAAAGGCGCGTTCCAGTACGGCCGTGGCCCAGTCACGCTCGAACGTGTTGTCCTCGTAGTACTGCTGCTCCGCTTGCGCGAAGCCGAAGTCCGGCTGGCGCTTCTTCGCCGTGCGCCGGTCGTACTCGTCGCATAGGAAATGTCGGAGCGACGCGAGAAGAAACGCTCGGAACTTGCCCTTGGATGGGTCGACCGCCCGCAATGCCTCCCGCTTGACGAACAGCATGAAGAACTGCTGCGTCAGGTCCTTGGCATCTTCCACGCCGCGTCCTTGCCGCCGGATGTGGAAGTACACGGGCTTCCAGTAGACCTGTATCAGATGGTTCAAGGCGTCTTGGGCGGTTGTTGCCGAGCCATCGCGTGCACGGAGGACCTCGGTCCAGGCCGTGGAATGGAACGACCGGCGCGGACCCCCAATCTCAGTTTCGCTCTCGTGCGTCAAGCCAATGCTCCGCCTCGTCTCCGTCACCATGACCCGCACGGAGTGTAGCATTGCGACGCGGCGGAGGCTACCGCCAAACGCCTGAGGCAAGGCTTCGAGCCGCTGCCTCCCCCGCTACTCGCCCGTGTGGCTCGCCGTCGTCGTGATGACGACTTTCTGCGAGGCGGAAGGCGGGATCGAAAGGGGCCAGTGGAACAGGAGCGCCGACGATTGGTAGTTCCGCTCGAAGCCGTCCTCGGACTGGGAGACGGTCTCGACGGGGAAGCGCCAGAAGCCCGCCGCCGGCTCGAGCTGGAACGTGAGGCGGATACCGTTCCAGTCGTCCTCGAGTCGCACCTCCCCTACCCCTTCAAGCGTGCCCTGGCTTGCGAGCCGGGCGTCGTCGAGCACGTGGCCCGGCACGACGTAGCGCCGGTCGTCCGCGTAGCCCGCAAGCAGCCCGACGTTCGCCTCCGAGCCGAACCAGAGCTCCACCCGGCGCTCGGCAAGATTGGTGATCGTGTAGGTCAGCGAAAAGAGGCCGTCGCGCCCGAACTGGTACCTCTTCTCGATGCGGAGCGGCACCTGCCCATCACCGACCCGTACGCCGGCCTCCCGGGAAAGCACAACGGTGACCGTATCACCAATCTTCTCGGCCCGTTCGCGCGTGTACGGCCGCCCGACGAAATCGCCCGCCTCGTCGTAGTCGGCGCGGGCAAACGCGTCGAGCGTCACCTCCGGGCCGAAGAAGTGGTCAAGGAAGAGGCGCCGATCATACCAGTCGTAGACGAGGTGCTCGTGCAGGCCGCTCTCCTTGACTTTGACAAGATCGTGCGCGGACTGCGGCTGGTCGGCCGTTTCTTGCTGCGGCTCGAGGCCTTCGACGATCTTTGAGTGGTAGGCCTCGCGGCGCCGCGTGAGCACGTTCGTCAGGTTGAAGCTCTTAGGCCGGTAATCGAGCTCGAGGAGTGCGCCGCCGTAGGTGGGCGAGATGTAGGCATTGATAACCGGATTCTCGACGAGTACCTCGTTCTCACCGTCGGCGTCGTAGTCGTCAACCTCGAAAAGGACAAGCTCGCGGCCCCAGGCATCTTGGACTTCGGCGAGCTTCTGGGCGTTGATCAAGTGGGCATAGTTCGCATGCCGCAGCGAGTTGAGGTAAAGCCCGCCGAAAAGCCCATGCCAGTACGCGCAGTTGCACTGGCCGCGGTAGAGCTCGCGCTGGGCGTCGTCGAAGCCCCCTCCCATGTCGCTCACCTTCCGGCTCACGCGCAGCATCTTCTTGTGCATGAGATTGCTCTCAGAGTACTTCGCAAAGAAGTTCCGCCAGAACCCGCCGCGCACGTACGGCTTGTTCTCGTCGTAGAGGCCGTCGGCCTTGAGCCGCGCGACGAAGCGCTGGTAGCCGAGCTGCGCATCCGCCGGCAGCGCCCATTCCATCATCTCCTCGTACGACCCGGTCGGCAGATAGACGCGACCCGCCGCGGGCACCGCGTCAATGTACTCGCTGAACGTCGGCATCTTGATCCAGTCGGCGTTTGCTTCGAGCGCGCCAAAGAGCTTGTCGAGGTAGCCGTCCTCATAGACCCACTTGTGCGTCCCGGGCCAGATGCCGAACTTCTCGCCGTCGTCGCCGAGCGTGACCGCCTTCGTGCCGCTCTCGTCGGCCACTTTCTTGAGGTACTCGATCGTGTCTTCGGGCAGCTTGAACGGGATCGTGTAGCGCAGCGTCTTGTCAATCGGGAAGACGCGCACAACCGCGCCGTTGTCCTCGGTGACGTAGTAGCCGAACATCTGCGCGGCCGTAAGGCCCGCGTAGGCGAAGTGCGACTCGTCAATGACCGTGTAATCAATCCCCGCCGTGTTGAGCAGGCTGGCGAGCTGCGGCTCCCAGATGCGCTCGGGGCACCACAGGCCGCGCGGCGTGACGCCGAACCGGCGCTTCACCCATTCCTGCATCATCCCGATCTGCCCCAGGGCATCCTCGTACGGGATGACCGTCAGGATCGGCTCATAGAACCCGCCCGACATGATCTCGATCTGGCCGCGCCCGACGAGCTCGCCGAGCGTATCGAGGTAGCCCGGCTCGTTCGCCTCGATCCACTCGATGAGCGGCCCCGAGTGGTGCATCGCGCACCGGACGCCGGGATGCCTCCGGAGGCACTCCACGAGCGGCGCGTAACACCGCCCGAAGGCGTCCCGAAACACCCCCTCAAAATTCCCCACCGGCTGGTGGTTATGAATCCCGAACAGAAAATTGATTTGTGCCATGATTCTTCACGGGTGGAACGCCCGTGCCACTTACCGAATGCTACCGCCGTCACCGTCTCGGAGCAACGCCTTTCTACTCCATTTCGACAAGGCGGCGGAAGTCGGGGGTGGTGCGGAGCGAGTCAAAATCCTCGTCGGCGCGGGCGATTTCGCGGTCCTGGGGCTCGACGTTGATGGCACGCTGAATGATTGAATACGGTTTACGATCCGCCCTTGGGTTCGCTTGCCAAGATCGCTTCGAGTTGGTCCACGAGCGGCGGCAGCTCAACAGACACGATCCGCCACAGAACATCGAGGTCAACTTCGTCGTAGCCGTGGATCAGGCGATTGCGCGTGCCGACAATTTCCTTCCAGGGAATGTGCGGATGTGCGTTGCGTTTCACCGAGGAAACCCGGCTCGCCGCCTCTCCGATGATTTCGACAAGCCTGGTCAACGCCAAGGTGAACAACCGGTCGCCGTGGAGGTCGTTGCGCGAGCGCCCTCGCGCGATCGCTACGGCCTCTGCGGCATGATCACGCATGTGCCGCAGGGCCACGGTGTCGTCACGCCGCGTCATACAAGGCCTCCGCCTCGCGCAAGACCTCGTCGCGGAAATACTTGCTGAGCGACGCCGGCGTGTGCAAGTCCACCCGGTGGCCAAGAATTTCAGACAAGTCGTCCTGAATCCCAATGAACCCGAAGCCCGGCGTCGCGCCCGGCTCGAACTCCACCAGCACATCAATATCGCTGTCTGGGCCGAAGTCGTCGTGCAAAATCGAACCGAACAGCGAAAGCCTGCGGATATGATGCTTCCGGCAGAACTCGGCGATGGTCTGCCTCGGAAGCTCAACCCCGTGATAATTCATTGCTCGTTCTCCATGCCCACCTGAGTCTGACCCGAGGTCTGTCTCACCTCGGTCACCGGTTGACCATCAGCGCGCCAGCGGAAACGTACCCCGACCGCGTTCAGCGAATGCGCACTCCGTGGTTGCGCTCCACAGCGTTTTCTAAGTGTAAGACCCGACCCCTGGCGTGTCTAGTCCATTTCGACGAGGCGGCGGAAGTCGGGGGTGGTGCGGAGCGAGTCAAAATCCTCGTCGGCGCGGGCGATTTCGCGGTAGTGGGGCTCGACGTTGACGGCGCGGCGGAGGTAACGAAGCGCTTCATCGGGCTCGCCCTTGACGGCGTGGTAACAGGCGAGGTTGTAGTTGGCGAGCGGCAGATCGGGCTTGAGCTCGATGGCCTTGTGGATGGTTTCGATCGCTTTGTCGAGCGAAACGTTGCGGCGATCCACGTAGGCGAGGTGGACGAACGTCTCCGGGCGCTCGGGCTCGAGGGCGACCGCCTCCATGAGCGCTGCCCGGGCCTCGTCCAGGCGATCGAGGGCGATGAGCGCTAGGCCGTGCAGGTAATGCGCCGCGTACGAGGCAAGGTCGAGCTCGACGGCGGCAGTTGTCTCGGTGAGCGCGTCCTCGTGCAGGCCGAGCGCAAGGTAGCCCTCGGCCTTACTCAGATGATCCTGGAGTTCTTTCTCGTTGCTCATCGTGCGAAAATCGAAAATAGGGACAGTCACCTATTTTTTGCACCTACGGTGCCTGCGCCTCCACCTCTCGTTGTCGAAAAATAGGTGACTGTCCCTATTTTTCTATGCGGTGCGCGTGCCGCTCGATGGCCGTACGATACAGCCCGACGTACCTGCGGGCCGAAACGTCCCACGAGAAATCGCAGGCCATGCCGTTGGCGACCACCCGCGACCACAGGCGCCGGTTCCGAAACACGCGCACGGCCTCGCGCACAGATCCGAGGAGCGCCCGGCTCGAGTAAGCGGCGAACTTGAACCCGTTGCCCGTGCCGGCAATCGGGTCAAAGTTCGTGATCGTGTCGTCGAGGCCGCCGGTGGCGCGCACGATCGGCACCGTGCCGTACTTGAGGCTGTACATCTGGTTGAGGCCGCAGGGCTCGAACCGCGAGGGCATGAGGTACATATCGGCGCCGGCCTCGATCTTGTGCGCGACTACGTTGTCGAAGTTGAGTTGTACGCCGACGCGGTCCGGGTGTCGCTTGGCGAGTGCCTTGAGCAGATCGTGGTACTTTTTCTCGCCGGCCCCGACGAGGACGAAACACGTGCCGAGCCGGATGATCTCCTCGAGCGCCTCGCTCACGATGTCGAGGCCTTTCTGGTCCGTCAGCCGCGGCACCATGCCGAGGATCGGCACGTCGTCGGGCACGTCGAGGCCGTACGTCTTCAAAAGATCCGCGCGGCAGCGCGTTTTGCCGGCCATGTCGTTTCGGCTATAGTTGGCGGCGATGAGCGTATCGGTCGCCGGGTCCCACTCCGTATAGTCGGCGCCGTTGAGGATGCCGAAGACGTCGTTGCGCCGTGCGCGCAGCACGCCGTCGAGGCCGCAATCGAACTCGGGTGTCTGGATCTCCTTGCTGTACTTGCGGCTCACCGTGCTCACGACGTCCGCGTACACCATGCCGGCCTTGAGCAGGTTGATTTTCCCGAAGAACTCGAGCCCCTCGGGCGTAAACGCCGACCACGGCAGGCCGGTCATCGGCATGTCGTGGTGCCAGAACACGCCCTGGTACGCGAGGTTATGCACGGTGAAGGCCGTCGCCACGCGCGCCAGGAAATCGCCCGGCTTGCAGTGGCGCACGAGCGCGGGCACGAGGCCCGTCTGCCAGTCGTGGCAGTGCACGACGTCGGGCCTGAGGTGGAGCGCCTCGAGCGCCTCGGCCACCGCCCGGCAAAAGAACATGAACCGCTCGGCGTTGTCCGAGTAATCGCCGTCCACGGTTCGGTACAGCCCGTCCCGGTCGTAGTACTCGTCCTTGCGGATGAAATAGACCGTGACGCCGGCCGGGGTTTGGGTCTGCAGGAGCGTGCCCTGGACCGGCCAGCCGCGCACCGGGACCGCCACGCCAACGCCGGTTTCCTTGACCTCGATCGCCTTGCGGCGGGTCTCGGCATAGTACGGCAGAAAGAGCCGCACGTCATGGCCTTGCGCGGCGATCGCCCCAGGCAGCACGCCGATCACGTCGGCGAGCCCGCCCGTCTTCGAGTAGGGCACGCCCTCAGCGGCGACAAACACGACCGTGAGGCGCTTCTCCACAGTGCTCCCTTCCCGACAACGTCATCCTCGTCGAGAAAAAGAGGGGCGGCACCGGAAGCCCGGCCCGCAGGCTCAGGGATCCTGAACGCCCCACCTTTCCGCTCACCGCATATAACATGCGTCGCGGATGAAACGCAACATCGCTCTGCGCACCGTGCGTCAGCCGCTTCTCCCGCGCACCAGTGCACGCGCGATCTCGGCCACGTGGCGCCCCTGGAAGCGCGCGATCGCCAGCTCATTCTCCGAGGGCTGGCGCGAACCGTCGGCGCCGGCCAGGCTCGACGCCCCATACGGGGTGCCGCCCGAAATCTCGTCCATGTTCATGAGCCGCTGTTCGCTGTACGGCACCCCGACGACGATCATGCCGAGATGCAGCAGCGTGACGTGGAAGCTCGTGAGCGTCGTCTCCTGGCCGCCGTGCTGCGTACCGGTGCACCCGAAAACGCTCCCGACCTTGCCGACGAGCGCGCCCTTCGCCCAGAGCGGCCCGGTCTGATCGAGGAAGTTGCGCATCTGGGCCGACATCATCCCGAAACGCGTCGGCGTGCCGAAAATGATCGCGTCGGCCTCGGCGAGCTGGTCCACCGTCGCCACGGGCACCTGCCCAAAAGCCTGCCGGGCCTTTTTTGCGCCGCTCTTCACGAGGATTTCGTCGGGCACGAGTTCCGCCACCTGCGAGAGCGAGACGTCTGCGCCCTCGACCTCGCGGGCGCCCTGGGCCACCGCCTCGGCAAGCTGATAGACGTGGCCGTACATGCTGTAGAAAATGACCTGGATATTCATCGTTCCGCCTCCTTTTCTTGCCGAAGCAGCTTCCGCATGAGGACCTTGCCGTCTTCAAAGCCGAGCTGCGCGTACAAATTGCGCGCCGCTTCGTTGCGCGAGTCCACCATGAGAGTGATGAATTCCATCCCCTTTTCGCGGGCGTACGCCTCGGCATGCTCCATAAGCCGCCGCCCGATCCCACGGCGCCGGAACGCCGGCGCGACGGCGATATCGTACACGAATGCCTGCTGCTGGTCGGTGAAAACGCTCGTGCTCCGGCCGACCATGATGAACCCGGCGCGCTCGCCCCCCTCCCCCTCGGCCACCAGCGTCAGCATCCCCGACGACGCCATGAGGCGGCGCAGGTTCTTCGCCATGACGTTGACGAGCCGGCGGTGCGACGTGTGCTCGCGCTCGTACACGGTCAACTCGCTCCAAATCGTCTCGACCGACAGATGCAGTATGAAGTCGAAATCCTTCCGTGCCGCCTTGCGGATCTGAACGCCGTCATCCACGATGCCACCACCTCTTCCTGGAAGCCTTTTCCGTCCCTACCGCGAGGTTCTAGCATGCCCGGTGCGGTCGAGGGCATCTTTTCTCGATCCTTTTTGCCGCCACACCTCGCTTTTCTTAGAAATAAGAATCGAACGTCCTGCCGAAAGGCGCTCGGAAATAAATACCGCCTCCTGGGTGCTCCATATCTAGCGTCACGGCGGCATCTTAGGTTGTGTACCCTCACACTTCACCTCGCCTTCCGGCACCCCTGCTGAGCGCGTGGCACCCGACTTGTTGTCAGGTGACCCGAGAGAGCGTTCTGAGTCCGGTGCCTTCAGCAAACGACATTGGGCGTGCACCACACAGGATAGGCAAACATGAGGCACCGAATATTTGTTCCTGCCCTTTTCTGGGCTTCTGTGATCGTCGCCTCAGCCTTTCTCGGCGGCGCGGTTCTTGCCGAGGCGGATGGGAGCGATCTACCGACCGTCATCAAGACCAGGCCGACCTTTGTCTCCGAGGTGTTGACGCAGTCGGCTCGTCCCATCGCCGAGGGCGACATCGTCCGGATCGAGGTCACCGGGCGCGGCAGCGCGTCCGGCTTCGCCTACTTCGACTCGGCGAAAACGTGGCGGGACGAGTTCCGCCTGAGCCGGGCGGAGGACTTCGACAACGACGGCGAAACGCATCGCTGGAAGCTTGTCGGCGGCATGACCCGCGAGGACAAGCATGACGAGTTCGATGCCATCGGCGAGGGCGGCGCGCCGCTCGGCACCCTCGGCACGGGCATCGTTGACCTGAAGGTCTGGCACCGCGTCGGCGGCGACGTGACCTGCACGACCGTGCCGGTGCGCGTGGGGATGAAAAAGCTCTACGTCGAGGTGGACTGGCTGGAGGGCTCGTTCCGCAAGCGGGTCAAACGGCGCGGCGAGACGCTGACGATCTCGTACAAGCCGGTCGTTGATCAGCGGTTCATTGACGCCTTCGGCCAGTGCGGCCTCGAGGTCGTCATCTGCGACTCGCCCGAGACCGGCAACACGAAGAACGTCATCACTGCCGACGTGATTTTCGAGGGTCGGCGCCGTTTCAACTGCGAGAACCTCTCGAAGCTCGTGGACCGCAAGTGCCGCGACGAGAAGGACCCCAAGGCGCTCAACGAGGGGACCTCGGTCATCTCCCGCTGGCTCATCGAGAACGGCTACGTCAACCTCGATCCCTCGCGGCCCGACACGATCTACATGATCGGCGTGCAGCGCTGGGCGAAGACGCGGCCCGCGATGGCCCGCACGATGGGCGTCGTCTGCCTCCTCGAGTACGAGGGCAAGCGGATGCCGATGGCCTACATCTTCACCCGCAGCATCGCCGAGTCCACGGCCGCCGTGAACCGCGACCAGCGCACTCAGGTCCCGTTCGTCATTGCTGCGCGGCACACGGCGATCCACGAGGCGGCCGCGCACTGTTTCCCCGTCGCGTGGAACAACTCCATGACGAGCGAGAACGCCGACCCCTACTGGAACCGGTGGCGGTACCTCTACGCCGGCCACGCCAAACGCCCCGAGGGCCAAGACGACTACTACCACATCTACGAGACGTGCGTCACCTGCGCCGAGACCGGCATGGACGCGGCCTACTATGCCTTCATGCGTGCGCCCAGGCTCAACGACTTCCGCTGGCGAATGGCGAATTGCGCTAACGAAAAGTGCCGAGACATCATCCGCGACCACGCGCTCGACGGCCAGGCGCACCGGTACGGCCACCTCGCTGCGCTCGACAAGAAAAGCCCGGCCGCCGGTCTGGCCTACAGGGACTCGCACTAGGTTCGCGTCAGGCCTGACGCGGAAACACCGGAAAGCCGCAAAAGGAAAAGCCAGGAGTGGCGGGGACGCGCCCGACTCGTCCCCGCCTGTGCCGAACACACCGAAAAAACGCCTCTCTCCTGGCAAAAGTGCAAGGGCCCCGGGCCCTGGTCGTGGCTGGGAACGAGGGGGAGGTGGGAATCTGGACCCGGGTACCCTTATTGGTTCACCTGATTTGTCTCGGCGTTCATCTTCGTCGAGCGCACGTCCTTTCAGGAAGCCCAGCAGAGCAACAGTTGCCTTCGCTCTCCATACTTATAACGTCGCAGGGGCCGGAAAAGCTCCCACAGGGGGCTTTTTCAGGTTCCGGGCCGATTTCAGGAAGGAGAAACGGGGGGAGGGCGACGGGTGGGGAAGCCGCCGCCCTCGGAGCGTTGATTGGGAACTCCACCTCGACGACAGGCGATGGGACGTCGCCTTTACCCAAGGGCACAGAACCCTCGACTCGCCGGGTTGGTCCCCGAGGTCATAACGCAGCGATTTCGCATTGAACAAGTTCCATGCCTCGCATCCCGCGCCGTAGAGGCGCTGCCCCTAACAAGCTGCGCAACAGGTTATTGTGATTTGTGATTTCTTGGGCAGGCGCGCGGAATCCAGCTCCTAACCGACGCGCGGAGTCAGGCTGCTCGAATGGAAGGACAATTCTCGTCACCCGCCTTGTGCGCTCGGCTCACTGCCGCTTGCCGCGCTTCCTGCGGCGAGCACCGAGGAGGTCCATCGCCTCGGCGAGCGGGCGGGTGTTGAGGACGTCGTCGGCCTCGAGCCAGCCCTTGCGGGCGATGCCGACGCCGTAGCGGACGTCCGTGAGGTCCTCGACCCTGTGGGAATCGGGGTTGATGGCGAAGATGGCGCCCTTCTCCTTGGCCGCTTTGCACAGCCGCCAGTCGAGGTCGAGCCGATGCGGATTGGCGTTGATCTCCAGAATGACGCTGAGCTTCGCCGCCTCGGCAATGATTTGGGGCATGTCCACCGCGTACGCCTCGCGCGAGAGCAGCAGCCGCCCCGTCGGGTGCGCGAGCATCGTCACGTGCGGATTGCGCATCGCCGCAAAAATGCGCTTGGTCATCTCGGCCTCGCTCATGCCGAAGCGGGTGTGCACGGCGGCAATGACGAAGTCGAAGGTCGCCAGGAGCTTGTCCGGGTAGTCGAGCTTGCCGTCGGGCAGGATGTCCGCCTCGATCCCCTTGAGGATGCGGATGCCTTTGAGCTTCTTGTTGAGCGCGTCAATGGCTTTCTGCTGCGCCTTGACCCGCTCGGGCGAGAGGCCGTTCGCGTACTGCGCCGACCGGCTGTGGTCGGCGATGCCGAGGTACTCGGCGCCGAGCTTCTTCGCCGCGGCGGCCATCTGCTCGATCGTGTTGACGCCGTCGCTGAAGTTGCTGTGCACGTGCAGGATGCCGCGGATGTCGCCTTCCTCGACGAGCGTCGGGAGCTTGCCGCGTTCGGCAGCCTCGATCTCACCCATTTCTTCGCGCAGCTCCGGCGGGATGTAGGCGAGGCCGAGCTTCTTATAGATCGCCGCCTCGTCCTTGCACGCAATCTTGTGGGTGCCGCGGAAGAGGCCGTACTCGTTGATCTTGAAAATCTTTGTTTTTGCACGAGTCCGCAGCGCGATGTTGTGCTCCTTGCTGCCCGTCAGATACAGGAGCGCGTACGGAAACTGCGCATCCGGCACGAGGCGCAAATCGCTGCTGATGCCCGAGGCGAGCCGGACGCTCGATTTCGTCTTGCCTTTCGCAATGATGTCCTCGACGCCGTCGAGCGCCGTGAAGAAGTCCATGACCTTCGCGGGCTTCGACGAGCCGGCGACGATATCAATGTCCTTGATGATCTCCTTGCGGCGCCGCAGGCTACCGGCGATGCTCAGCCGCGTGATGAGCTTGGGCCCAAGCGATTCGAGCGCGGCAACGAGCCTGGCGGCCTCGTCCATCGCGGTGCTGCAGAGGTGTTTTTCGTGGTGGCGCTTGAGGAGCTCGATCCCCTCGAGAACTTTTTGCTGGCTCTTTGCGCCGAAGCCGTCGAGCACGGCGAGCCGGTTCTCCTTGCACGCGTACTCGAGCTCGCCGACGGTCGAGACGCCGAGTTTTTCTTGGACCGCCCTGATCTTCTTCGGGCCCATGCCGGGGATGCCGGTCATTTCGAGGAGGCCGTCAGGGACACTCGCGCGCAGCTCCTCGTAGTACCCCAGTTTCCCGGTCGTCACGAGCTCGGTGATCTTCTTCGCGAGCGCCTCGCCGATCCCCTTGTAGTCGCGGAGCTTCTCCTCGCGCACCACGGCCTCTAGATCGGCGCCGAGGCCCTCGACGGTCCGCGCAGCATTTTCATACGCCCGCGCCTTGAAGGGATTCTCCCCCTTGATTTCGAGGATCGTCGCGATCTCGCCAAAAACCGCCGCGACCTCCTTCGAGTCCATTGCCCCTACTCCACGTCATCCGGGCCGGTTTCGCTGATTTTTTGGATCTGGTCGCGCAGGCGGGCGGCGTCTTCGTAGCGCTCTTCGCGGACGGCCCTGGCGAGTTGTTCGTGCAAGGCTTCGAGCCGGCTGGGCGTCTTTTGCTCCCGGACTTCTTTGAGCATCCCCTCGAGCATCGAGCGGGCACGATCGAGCTCCTGATCGAAAACGACGGTGTGGACCGGCTCAAGCTCGTCGAGCTCGCGGAGCGCCGCCTCGAGCGTCTCGCGTGCCTCGTCGTGGCGGTCGTCCTGGAGCTCGCCGATCGCCACGGCGGAGGCGTGCATCCGGATGAGGTACGGCCGGTACTGCTCGAGCGCGGCGACGTCCTCGGGCCGCTCGGCGTATTTTCTCACAAGGTCGAACATGGCGAGGTTTCGCTCGGTGTCGCGCACGGTGCGCTCGTAGTCGCCGAGCTGGAAGAGAACGACGTAGCGCTCGTAGAAAAGGATCCCCTCGGCGCTCAGCTCCTCCCAGGCGTCGTGGTCAATGACGAACCCCTCGTCGGTCCCGTGCTCGAGCTCGTGCTCCTCGAGGCGGTGCTCGTAGTAGTCGAGGACCGTCTCGAAGCCGTAGGGTTTCTGGGCGTCGGGGCGGCCGTCGAGCTCCATCTGGATCAGGCCGAGCCGGAGCCGGAGCTGCAGCTTCTTGCTGCCATCGGCGCTCGTGACGATCCGGGCGTTGCTGTTGGGGTCGTATTCCCACTCGCGCAGGAGGTCACTGATGTCGGGATTGTCCATTGCGCCGGGCCGGTTGTGTGGTGGAATGACATGGCCATTCTACGCAGCGCGGGGCATACCGCTCAAGCCGAAACGCGCCCGGCAAACACAAAGAATTTCCTTGCCGCTCGCGTTCGGCCTGAGTCACAATATCACGTCTGTTAATGCCGGCAAGTGGAGGGAGGAACAATGGGCGAGACTGAAATCGGCCGGGTCACACACTTCTTCAGCAACATCGGCGTCGCCGCGATTGAGATCACCGCGGGCGAGCTGAAGGTCGGCGACACGATCCACGTCAAGGGCCACACGTCGGACTTCACCACGACGATCGCGTCCATGCAGATCGAGCACGAGCAGGTGCAGGTGGCCAAGAAGGGCGACAGCATCGGCATCAAGGTGCCCGAGCACGCGCGCGAGCACGACGTCGTCTACGTCGTCACGCCCGAGTAGGCGGCGCCCCCTACGGCGCGCTGCGGCATCGGCAACGCGGGAAACCGTCGTCCTGAAAAAATCCGTGCGCCCGTAGCTCAGTTGGACAGAGCCCCGGATTTCTAATCCGGTTGTCGCAGGTTCGAGTCCTGCCGGGCGCGCTTCCTACCCTTCGCTCTCGAGAGCCTCACACAGGCGCACGCTGCTTCAAGGGATCGTCGTTGGCGCCTCGCTTGTCGGCAAGCAGCGTCTCGACCCGCGCCTCGAGGTCCGCGACGTCGAACGGCTTGGTCATATACATGACGCCGCCGGACTCGATGCCTCGCAGGCGGGTGGGCGCGTCGGTCATTGCAGTCAAAAGGATCACGGGCGTCTTATTGGCTTTCACGTGGCGCTTGAGTCGCCGGCAGAGCTCCACGCCGTCGAGCTTGAACACCGCGGTGTCGAGGATGATCAGATCCGGGCGCTGCGCCTCGATGAGCTCGACGCCCTCGACGCCGTCGTTCGTGCCGAAAACCGTATGGCCGCGCGCGCTGAGTGCGCCCTCGGCCAGGGTGCGCAGATCCTCATCGTCGTCAATGTAAACGATGCGTGCCATCATTCCTTCCTCGCATGCATTACGGCTCTCTATTGGCTACATATCGGGTGCAAGGCACAGGGAGGTTAGTGCTTTTCGGATGAGGGCGCGCAATCAGAGTTGTTTGTCGGCGAACTCGACGGCGTTGCGGAAGATGGCGACGCCGGGGGCTTCGTCGGGCAGGGGCTCGCGCGTCCAGCGCGGGTGCTGGGTCGGGAAGATATGGCACTCCGGGTGCGGCATGATGCCGAAGATCCGGCCCGAGGGATCGCATACGCCGGCGACGGCATCCACCGAGCCGTTCGGGTTCGCAGGGTACTCCATCGTCGGCTGCCCGTCCGGCGTCGCGTACTGCACGACGATTTGCTTGTGCCGGACGAGCGCGCGCTGAACGGCCTCGTCGGCGGGAACGAACTTGCCCTCGCCGTGCCGCACGGGCAGGTAGAGCCGCTCGAGGCCGCGAGTCCACACGCACGGCGACACTGCATTGACGTGCAGATTGACCCATCGGTCCTCGAAGCGGCCGGCGTCGTTCAGCGTGAGCGTCGCGTCCTGCGCGCCATCTTGAGAAACACCGGGCAGGATGCGCATCTTCACAAGAACCTGGAAGCCGTTGCAGATGCCGATGACGAGCTTGCCCGCCGCAATGAACGACGTGAGCTCGTCACGAAGTGTGTGCGCGCACTTCGTCGCAAGCACCTTGCCCGAGGCGATGTCGTCGCCGAACGAGAACCCGCCAGGAAACGCGAGAATCTGGTAGTCACCCAACGAATCGCGGCCGGCGATGAGATCGTTCACGTGCACGCGACGCGCCTCGGCGCCGGCCATGCGAAACGCATGGGCGGTCTCGTAGTCGCAATTAATGCCGAAGCCCGTCAGGATGCACGCCCGTACCGCCATCAGACCACCCCCCGAAGCGGCGCCTGCCACGCTTCTTTGAGGTCGGCGATTGCGGCGTCAATAACCGGCCGGACGCCGAAGCCCTTCATGATGAGCCGCGGCTCGGCCGTGACGGTCCCGATGCGCGCGCACGGAAGCTGCGCCATCGTCGTCTCAAAACTGCGCTGGTGCTTCGGCTCGACGGTCACGACGAACCGGCTCTGACTCTCGCTGAACAACAAAAAGTCCTCGCGGAGCACGCCGTCGTTCGGGACGCGCTCGAGCTCGAGCTTCATCCCGAGACCGCCTGCGAACGCGGTCTCGGCGAGCGCCACACCAAGGCCGCCGTCGGAACAGTCGTGGCACGAGCGGACGAGGCCGCGCTCGATCGCGTGCGACAGGGCGTCGTACATGCGCACCGCCTTGAGCGCCTCGACGCGCGGCACGCTCCGGCCGACCGCCCCGTGGTGCGCGTAGTATTGCGAGCCGCCGAGCTCGGGGCGCGTCACGCCGAGCACGTAGACAAGGTCACCGTCGGTCTTCGCGTCGCTCGTGACCGCGCGGCGGACATTCTCGATCCGGCCGATCGTCGAAAACAGCACGGTCGGCGGAATCGAAATGGACCACTCGCCGAGCTTGTAGTCGTTCTTCATGCTGTCCTTGCCCGAGATGCACGGCACGCCGTAGGCGACGGTATAGTCGTAGAGCGCTCGGCACGCGCGCACGAGCTGCGCAAGCTTGTACTCGCCGTCGGGCGTTTTGTCGGATTGAATCGGATCGGGCCAGCAAAAGTTGTCGAGGCCGGCGATCGTGCCGAGCCGCCCGCCAACGGCGATGATGTTGCGCACCGCCTCGTCAACGACGCACGCGACCATGTGGTACGTGTCGATGTCGCCGTAGCTCGGGTTGATGCCGCACGCGACGGCGATCCCGCGGTCCGAATCGTAGAATGGCCGGAGCACCGCCGCGTCGGCGGGCCCGTCGTTCGCGGCGCCGACGAGCGGCTTCACCACACTCATCGCCTGCACCTCGTGGTCGTACTGGCGGATGACCGGTTCCTTGCTGCAGATGTTCAGCCGGCCAAGCATCGCGACAAGCTCATCCGTGTAGTCTTTCTTGGCGCGAATGTCGGGCTCGGTATGCTCCGGCGGCGCCCACGTCGCCTTGAGCCGCATCGTCGGGCAGCCGTCGTGCAGGAAGTCCATGTCGAGGCAGCCGACCGACTCGCCGCCGTACTTGACGTGGAACTGGCCCGAACCGGTGTAGGTGCCGAGCGCGGTCGCCTCGACGCCGCGCCGCTTAGCGAGCGCGAGAAGCTCGTCGAGATGTTCGGGCGGCACGCCGATCGTCATCCGCTCCTGCGCCTCGCTGACGAAGATCTCCCACGGATCGAGGCCCGCGTACTTAAGCGGTGCGTCGGCCAGCTCGAGCTCGGCGCCGCCGCTGTACCGCGCGGTCTCGCCCACGCTCGACGACAACCCGCCGGCGCCGTTGTCCCAGATAAGGGTGTAGAGGCGCAGATCACGTGCCTCAATGAGGAAGTCGAGCATGACCTTCTGGGTGATCGGGTCGCCGATCTGCACGGCGCTGGTGGGTGACTTCTCATCAATCTCGGCCGACGAGAACGTGGCACCGTGGATGCCGTCCTTGCCGAT
>Ga0180432_10002725_pt1 | contig 26252 bp, 18 predicted proteins | sample SS_ome_10_FD_132414 | JGI IMG/M metagenome (GOLD analysis project Ga0180432, IMG submission 132414) | Hypersaline lake sediment archaeal communities from the Salton Sea, California, USA - SS_1_MS_2 metaG | ecosystem: Environmental > Aquatic > Non-marine Saline and Alkaline > Hypersaline >... | reverse complement strand
TGATTTATCTGCTATTGTTGAAAATTGCAGGATAATTCGACAACTCATACCTGCAGAATGTAAATTGTGCGCGGTGGTTAAGTGTAACGCTTACGGGCATGGAGTTGAGGTGGTTTTGCCTGCTCTTAAAAAGGCCGAGGTTGAAATGCTTTGCGTTGCAACCATAGCCGAGGCCCGTCAATTGCAGGAACTCGGCTGGGAGGGGCCTATATTGTTGTTAGGGGCGGAATTTAGTATTTACAGCGGCAAAGAGAAAGAAGAACTCGCCCGCTGGATAGTGGAAAGTCAACTGCGGATAACAGTTACAAACAAAAAGGATGTTGACGTATTATCTGCGTCTGCTGAATCACTCAAGAGACCTGCGGTAGTTCACGTTAAGCTCGATACCGGTATGAGCCGAATGGGGATTAGTGAAGAGGCACTTGGCGAATTGATAGGCCAAATCAGAGACAACAAGAACATTATTATTGAGGGGCTTTATACCCATTTTGCCGCATCAGATGAGGCGGACAAAAGTTTTACTAATTATCAGCTGCAAAGACTCAAGAAGTTTATTAAGCAATTACAGAGAGAAGGCATAGAGATTCCGCTGATTCATTGTGCCAATACCTGTGCCGTGCTTGATTTACCTGAGAGTCATTTGAATATGATTAGGCCGGGGCTTTCGATATGCGGATGTTTTCCCAGCCCGGAGGTAAAGAACAGGCCCGACCTTAAGCCAGCTATGAAAGTTGTCAGCTCTTTGACGCTTGTGAAAAAGATATCGGCGGGTACTTATATCGGTTACAACTGCACTTACAGGGCACCGAAGGATATGGTTGTTGGTGTGGTTCCGGTTGGTTATGGTGACGGCTATGACTGCCGACTTGGAAATATCGGGAAGATGACTGTTGCCGGTCAGATAGTGCCGGTGGTAGGCAAAATAAGTATGGACCTGACGACAATAGACCTTAGTGAACTTGCAGATAAGGGATATGAGTTGACACCGGGAGAAGAGGTTATAATTATAGATAATGTTCGCGGTGCTCCGAACAGCATTGAGTCTATTGCGGCAGAGATTCAAACCGCAACATACGAGTTTGTGACTCAGCTTGGCCCGCGGATTGTCCGTGTGGCAGCGAACTGAACATAAGGTCTTTAGAATATTGACGGCAGAGTTTGTTCGTTCTGCAATTAGCGATAAATATTTGGAAAGGGTCGATTATGGATTATGAACAGAACGATAATTTATCGAGGGGACAATCACCGGAGCCTATTCCTGAGCCGGCGCAGAACCAACAGGCAGCAAAGCCGCGAAAGAAGCGAACAGGCTGGAGGATTTTCTGGGGCATTGTTTTGGTAATGTCTGTACTGGCCAATATACTGCTGTTTGTAATGCTGATAGCAGTTGTTGCGGTTTTTGCGACGGGACAACGCGGTATTTTCACCGAAGAGGTTATAAAAGAAGGGCCCCGGACTGCTAAAATCGCTGTAATCAATGTTGAAGGTGTAATAGATGACAAACAGGCCCGAAATGTTTGGAGTCAACTAAAGAGCGCCAGGAAAGACAAATGGGTGAAAGGATTGATTATCAGGGTGAATTCGCCGGGCGGCCTGGTTTCTTCGAGCGACCAAATCTATAATGAGCTTCTCAAGTACCGCAGCGAAACAGAAAAGCCGGTCGTTGCGTTTATGCAGGGTGTGGCCGCTTCCGGCGGGTATTATACATCAGTTGGGTGCGACAAAATCATAGCTGAACCAACGGTGATTACCGGCTCGGTGGGTGTGATAATGGGTTATCTTGTTCTTGAAGAATTGCTGAAAGAGAAGCTGGGCATTCAGCCGATAATCGAAAAATCGGGTCTGAAAAAGGATTGGCCAAGTTCGTTCCAGATGCCCACCGAAGAGCAGCGACAATACCTGCAGGACAAATTAATCAAGCCTGCGTACGAGAGGTTTGTGCAGGTCGTTGCCGACGGGCGCCGAGAACTTTCGCTGGATGAGGTCAAGGCTCTGGCAGACGGCAGTATCTACAGCACTGCCGAAGCGGTCGAGGGAAAAATGATAGATGGAATCGGCTACATCGATGATGCGATAGAAGAGGTTTTGGCAATGGCGGAAATTGAAAAGGCCCAGGTGGTTGAGTATCGCAAGCAATTTTCCTTCTCGGATTTTATAATTTCCGGAAGCAAAAGCAATCTGGGAATCGACAGAGACACGCTGTATGAACTCAGTAGCCCGCGATTATTGTATCTGTGGGACGGATACTAACGGCTTCGCCCGGTGGAAAAAGTTTTTTTTGTAAACAGCAAAATAAAAGGCCGAGGAGGTTTAAGAAACCCCAAAATTGACCTTGTGAGAATCTACATATCTTAAAACCGGCAGACAAGGAAAAAGATGGCAAAATATTGCCTTTTACTGCGTTTGTCGTTAGACTATGCGGTTATCGAAAGGACGAAAATCAAGCAAATTGAGCAGCGGTTGGCTGTGACAGAGAGAAAAATACAGGAGTTTAAAATGACAGAAGAATACCCGAAAGAAAATTCAGAATGTGGAAGTCCCGAACATAGCCAGCATCTATGCTACTTTGTATCGCAGGGTTTTCATCTCAGTGATGAGCAGGAATATAAGATGATGGTTGAAAATCCACAGTTTAAGTGTCAACACTGTGGGCGCTCGGCCCGCTGCGCCGAAAATCTTTGTGAGCCTGAGAAATTATAATCGAGCAGTAGTTATAAGGGATTGAGAGGGAGATGGAGCGCTGCCCAAAAACTGGTCCTGCTTGGCGAGAGGGCGTGTGAACTAATAAAGTATAAAGACGCTCGTTTACTCGACACTTTAGCTGTAGCTTATAAAGCGGCCGGTAATTCTGCTCAAGTGGCCAGGACTGCTGAGAAAGCAAAACAACTGGCAGGTTCTTCTCAACTGAAGGATTTGAAAAAATAAGAAGATTTCTTATTAGTCGGTAACCTTATAGACTGAGTCGCCGCTTCTTACCCGTTCGCTAACCTTTATTCCAATAGAGTCTCCCGCCTTGGCCTGCTGGACCTGTTCGTTATTAATCTGCATTGAGTCAACATTCATTTCAAGGTCTGTGGTATGACCCTTAATGTGGATTCTATCGCCTACTTTTAAGGTTGCTGTTAACTCAATACCGGCTACTACCGGATGGGCAAAGAAATCCGATACATTTCCAATTATCTCCTCAGGCATTTGCATACCTCCTTCAAAATTAAATATTTGCCATTAAATTACATATACGCCAGCCGGTATTGTAACTGAATTGTTCCTGTGTGCAAGCCTTGATTTGGTAGAAAATTGTCCGACAATGGACTTACCAGTATTTGATTGCAGCGTTGAATTATAGATTTTTCCTTTATGCCAGGTAAGAAAATTTAGTTAAAAATCTTGCCTTTAAGGTATTTACCGTTAGACTGAGCATTTATAGTAACAACGAGAATGGAGCAAATCGAACAGCGGCGAAGCTGGCAAAAGTTTTAGGGTTGGCACTGAAACAAAAGAGGAAAAAGACAAATAAGTCAGAAGTATAATATAAAAACCACAATATTTGCCAGATAGCGAGGTTTGACTTATGGATGTTGAAAGATTTAGTGCCGGATTGACAAAGTCGTTTGGGTGGTTGATTTATGGGTGGAGTTCGGACATTCAGGCTGCGGCCAAGAGAGGAAAGACAAGCAAAGTCAAATTCATATTGCGCAAAAGGCCGGAACTGGTCAACGCCAAGAACAATATAGGCGAGCCTGCTCTGTGCTTGGCTGCCAGTGAGGGACACAAGGAAGTGGTCGAGCTTCTCCTTGCCAACGGTGCGGACTTAAACATCAAAAGTTATGACGGTGAGACTGCTCTTCACAAGGCCGCCAATAACGGCCACAAGGAACTGGTCAATGTTCTCCTTGTCAATGGTGCAGATGCATACGCTACGAGTAATAAGGGCCACACTGCTTTGCACAGGGCGGCCAGGGGACATAAGGAAGTGGCCGAACTTCTACTTGCCGGCGGGGCAGATGTTAACGCCAGAAGTAAGAAAGGCCATACTGCCCTGTGGAGCGCAGCTGTCAGAGGCCACAAAGAAATAGTAGAGCTTCTCCTTGCCAATGGGGCGGAGGTTAACACTCAACCAGGTGACGGCATTAGGCCTTTGCATGTTGCGGCCGGTGAGGGACATGAGGAAGTGGTCAAGCTTCTAATTGCCGGCGGAGCAGATGTCAATGCTAAGAACAATGATGGCCTAACTCCTTTGCACTTAGCGGCCCAAAATGGCCGTACCGAAGCAGCCGGGCTTCTAATTGCGAGCGGAGCGGACGTGAATGCCAAAAGTGATAAAGGTCATACTCCTCTACACAGGGCCGTTGGCGAACACGAGAAAGTAGCTGAACTGCTGCTTGCCAAAGGTGCACAGGTAAATGCCAAAAGTAATAAAGGCCATACTCCTCTGCACAGGGCGGCCGCTCGGGGTCGCAAGAAGATAGTCGAGCTACTACTCGCCAACGGGGCGGAGGTAAACGCCAAGGATAAATGGAGCTTGACTGCTCTGCATGTGGCAGCCAGTGAGGGCCACAAGGAAACAGCCGAATTGCTCCGCAAGCATGGTGGGCAGTGACTTTCTAATAATATTATATAGTCAGTTTTGTCAGTGAGGTGAAAATTATTTTAAGCTGATACTACTGGGCGATACAGGAATCGAACCTGTGACCCGCTGATTAAGAGTCAGCTGCTCTGCCGGCTGAGCTAATCGCCCGAATTTGCGCTAATTAAAAAAGCTGTCAAATAGCAATAAATAACAACATATTCACACAAAGCAATGCATACTTTACATCTCCTTGGCCGATATTACAAGAGAAAATTAAGAGAAAATCATGTTAGCTTCAAGGCCGAAGCGGCAAATTTGGCTTGACGCAGGGTGCGGTAAGCTATAAGATTTGGGCAGGTTAATTTTGGCGAATTTGTTTTTTTTGGGCGGCTGACCCTATGAAGATTTACCAGAAAAAAATTGTTTTTGTAATAAGTTTGTTGACTGTTTTTTTGTTTATGGCCGGCTGTGATGAACCCGCCGGGCCTGATAAATGGCCAACGGCGGCTGAAACCACAGTAGATATCGATACTACAATAGGGTCACTGGCTGAGGTCTTTGCGCTGGAGACAATTGGTGTCGAGGGTTATGGTCTTGTAGGAGGCTTGCGAGGGACAGGCTCATCACAGTGCCCGCCACAAATCAGGCAATACCTTGAACAATATATCGGTAAGCAGTTGCCAGAGCATAAAATGGACGTTGATAAATTAATCGGCAGCAATGATACCGCAGTGGTGGTGGTTGACGGGACAATGCCTGCAGCGGTTTCCGATAACCAGTACTTCGACGTAAGGATAACATCGCTGCGGAGTACGCAAACAACGTCGTTGGAAGGCGGTTGGCTGTATCGCTGTGAACTTAAGGCGAAGGGGAAAATGGGCAGCCTGAAAGTATTGGCAGATGCTGAAGGGCCGGTTTATATAGATAAAATCGACTCTTTGACAACAGATAAAAAGAGCGGGTATATCCTGGCCGGCGGGACAGTGCTTGATAAGTACAAAATATATATTTCACTGCGCCAGCCGGATTATAAAATTGCAAGCAGTATTCGCGATCGCCTGAACGGGCGCTTTGGCGACGCGACAGCCAAAGCGGTTTCTCACAATCAAGTTGAATTAAATGTTCCGGCCGAATATGCCCGACAAAAACAAAGGTTCATCTCAATACTAGGTGCAATGTATCTTGCTGAAACAAGGCAAATTACCAGAGAGAGAATAGAAGTTTTTGCCGACAGACTTGCTTTGGGCCAGGACAAACCGGCAAGTGAAATAGCTCTTGAAGCAATAGGCAATGAAAGCCTGGGCAAGCTGGCCGTTCTGCTGAATTTACACAATGAGGAAGTCCGGCTGCGAGCGGCCAGGTGTATGCTCAATCTGGGCAGCGACAGGGGGCTGGAGACTCTTCGGGCAATAGCGATGGACACAAACTCCACCTTGCGAATCGAAGCTCTGAAGGCAATCATACTGTCGGCTAATCGCAATGATGCAGCGTCGACATCACGAAGGTTGTTGCGGGATGCGGATTTCAACGTGCGACTTGCTGCTTATGAGGGCTTAAGAAAACTGGACGATATTGCAATAAACCAGCATCTGATAGCACATAATTTTTATCTCGAACAGGTAACGCTGACCAAACATAAATCGACATATGTTTCACGAAGCGGTCAGCCGCGAATAGTGCTATTTGGTGCGCCGATATACTGCCGTGACAATATTTTTGTTCAGTCTGCAAATGGAAGTATAACGATAGATGCTCCTGCAGGTCAGGAATATATCTCGATAATTTATAAGCACCCCAAAAGGCCCGATGTGATAATCCCTCTAAGGAGCTCTTTCAGGCTTGATGAGCTTATCGAGAAATTGTGTGAAGAACCGATTGCCGAAACCGAGCAAGGAGCGCGCGGCCTAAATGTTTCGTATGCCGATATGATAGCGTTTTTGAAACAGATGAGTGACAAAGGTGCAGTACAGGCGGAGTTTCGAGCAGGGCCCCTGCCAAAAATCGGCCCTTAATAATCAAGAGAAAACACGTCATCGGCCGATAATGATAATGCGTATTGAGCAAAATTGACCGGATAAGCTATGGAAATTGACAACAAAGGGGAAAAATGAGACTTGAAAAAATTGTTTTGAACGGCTTCAAAAGTTTCGCAGACAAAACCGATTTCATTTTCGATTCACCTGTAACCGCTATTGTCGGCCCGAATGGCTGCGGCAAGAGCAATGTTGTGGATGCGGTAAAGTGGGTGCTTGGCGAGCAAAGTGTTAAAAGCCTGCGGAGCGGGCAGATGGCGGATGTGATATTCGGCGGAAGCAGCAGCCGAAAGGCGCTCGGAGCTGCAGAGGTCAGTCTTTTTATCTCCAATACCAAAGGACGTCTGCCGATTGAGGCCGACGAGGTGCAGATATTGCGCAAGATATACAAAAGCGGCGAGAGCGAATATCGGATAAACAATAAGAACTGCCGGCTGAAAGATATACGAGAATTATTTATGGATACCGGCGTAGGGGCCAAAGCCTACTCAATTATTGAGCAGGGACAGGTTGAGCAGTTACTAAATGCCTCGAAAACAGACAGAAGAGTTATATTTGAAGAAGCGGCCGGCATAAGCAAATATAAAGCCCATAAAAAAGAAGCACTTCGGAAATTAGAACGAACAGAGCAGAACCTGCTGCGGCTGGCGGATATTTTGGGTGAGATTCAAAAGCAGCTGCGAAGTGTCAAGCTCCAGGCCGGCAAGGCGAGAAACTACCTGAAATACACAGAAAGACTAAAGGGGCTGCAGGTAAATTACTCTCTTGCCGAATTTCATAAGATAAATAAGGAGATTATGGCCCGGCAGAACACGATTGAGCAGGTTGAGCAGCAGTTTGCAGCCGTCGCAGCTCAGGTAGCAAAAGAAGACGCTCTGATCGGCAGCCTGGGCGATGAAATAATAGAAACAGAAAACCAGTTGAATCAAGCGGATAGTTCACTCGTTTCCGTTCAGAGCAAAATTGAGCAGAATATGCAGCGAATTGATTTTTTGCGGACGAGGATTACAGAACTTCAGCAAAGAAAGGCATCGGCATCCGAAAGAATCGAAGAACTGCAAAAGCAGGAACAGGTTTTTTGTGCGGATTTGGGGCGGTATAAAGATGAACTGGTAAATTGTAAGAGGACGCTTGAAGAGAAAAGCGCGGCCTCTGAGCAGCTTGAAAAATCCCTGCATGAAATAGACAGAGAAGTTGCCTCGCTCGAAGCGGATTTGGAAGATGAGAAGTCTGGCATTATCGATATAGTCAGAAGAACAGCACAACTTCACAACGAAGTCCAGAGCATTTCAGTTCACCGCAACACTTTATCCAGCCAGAAAGAGAGGCTTTCCGGCCGGGCCAACAGCACCAAAGCAGAACTTGAGAAGCTGCTGACTGAAAAAGCACAACACAAAGCCCGCCAGGACGATATCGAGAAGGTATCAAATGAATTGACAGAAAATTTGGAATCCAAACGCAAAGAGATAGAAAAAATCGACGGTCATAACGCTGCGGACAACAAACGATTGGCCCACAGCAAAGAGGCACGAAGCGCTCTAAGCAGTGAATTGGCTGTTTTAAAAGATATGGAGACAAGATGCGAGGGGGTCAATTCGGCTGTTAAAAGTATCCTGCAAAACCGATCAGTTGAAAACAACAAATTCGACTATGTCGAAGGGATGCTTGCCGAAACAATAACGGCGGATGTCGAATATGCCTGTGCCGTCGAAGCAACCCTTGAAGGCAAAACCGATACGCTTGTGGCCAAAAGCACAGAGAAGCTGCTGGCTGATATAGAGACAATTGAAAAACTCGACGGCAGAGTGAATTTCATATGTATGGATAAGACCGGGCCGTTTGTAGAAAAAAAGGATTTGTCAAAACTGCCACACGTTGTGGGCAGGGTTGTCGAATTCGTAAAAACCGAGAGCAAATATGCACCGTTGGTCTGGAAACTGTTAGGCAGAACATTAATTGTTGACTCGATTGATGCGGCGGTCGAATTAGCCCGGACAACAGGCAATGGGTATAAGTTTGTTACGCTAAAAGGTGAGTTCTTAAGTGCCGACGGAATGATAAAACTTGGTCCCTTAGGCAAAGCAACCGGTCTGATATCACGTAAAAGCCGGCTGCGACAACTGGAAGTGACCATCGCTAATATCACAAATGAAATAAGTCGGATAGACGAGCAAATTGAGAAAAATAATCAAACCAAAACACACCTGACTAAAATTTGCCATGAGCTGCGAACAGCAATCTATGAAACAAATACAGAAAAGATGCAAATAAGCTCAAAGTTGGCAGTTTATGAGCAAAACATAAACCGGCTCGGACAGGAGCAGCCGTTGATAGCCGGCGAAATTAATATGCTCGAAGAGCAGATAGCCCAATCGGTACAGAAAGAATATGATTCAAAGCAAAAGCTGGATGAGATGGAGGTGGTGAACAGCCAGCGTTCGGCGCATATAAAAGAGCTTGAGGCAAAATATGCCGACCGAAAAACACAACAGCAATCTCATGCGAGTCAACTGACCGATTTGAAGGTGTCATTGGGTCAGATGGCCGAACAAAGTAAGGCACTCAAACAGACAATCGCATCGGTTCAAGGGCAAATGCAGGCAAATCAGACAGCTTTGCAGTCATCAGAGGCAGAGATGCAAAACTGCAGTGAACAAATACGGCAGGCACAGAGCGATATTCTGGGCTGCGAGGCGGCAGTATCTGAAATGTTCGTCGAAAAAGAAAAGAGTCAGCAAAGCAGCACCGGTCTTCACAATAAAGTTGAAAAACTACTCGAGGAACGCCAGGAAAAGGAACAATTGCTTCGACGGAAAAGAACAGAACAAAGCGAGATTGAGAAGAAAATCAATCAGCTTAGAATAGAGTTGAGTCAATTGGAGGTAAGAAGCCAAAATCTGAATGAAAGGGTGCAGGATGATTTGCAGATTGACCTGCAGGAGGTTTACAAAGATTACGAAGATACAGAGGTTGATTGGGAGAGTGTAAAAGAAGAGATAGCCGAGCTTCGCGGCAAAATCGAACGATTGGGCAGCGTGAATGTGGAGGCGATAGAGAGCCAGGAGAACCTCGAGAGGCGAAACGAGTTTTTAAGCAGCCAGGTCGGAGACCTTAATAAGAGTAAAGGCCAATTGCAGCAATTGATTAACCGGCTTAATAAGAAAAGTAGAGAGAGATTCATTGAGACGTTTGAAGAAGTAAGGGGGCATTTCCAGCAGATTTTCCGCAAATTGTTCGGCGGCGGCAAGGCCGACATTGTACTTGAAGAGGCCGAAGACGTTCTCGAAGCGCCGATAGAGATAATAGCGCGTCCGCCCGGTAAAGAGACGCGAAGTATATCACTCCTGAGTGGCGGCGAAAAGGCGCTGACGGCGATTGCAATGCTGTTTGCAGTTTTCAAGACAAAGCCGTCACCATTCTGTTTCCTCGATGAAGTTGACGCGGCACTTGACGAGGCAAATAATGAGCGTTTTAATATGCTACTGGCCGAATTTCAAAAGGATTCACAGTTTATAATAATCACTCACTCCAAACGTACGATGAGTATTGTGGATGTGCTGTACGGAATAACGATGCAGACGCGTGGCGTTAGCAAGAAGATAAGCGTCAGATTCGAGACGTACGAAGAGCAGGAGGAAACGGCGGCAGTGGCGTAATTCGTGGCTCGTGGTGCATATTGGATTGAGTATTAGCGTGTAGTGTTATGAAGAAATGTCGTTTTTGCGCAGAGGAAATCCAGGACGAGGCCATAAAGTGCCGGTTCTGCGGCGAGTTTCTTGATAAGGCCGACAAGCCGAAAACAAAATGGTATTTTTCCACATCCGTTGTCGTAATTGCTCTGTTGTGCTTAGGACCACTGGCCCTGCCGCTCGTATGGCTGAACCCGCGTTATAAAACAGTTACCAAGCTCGTTGTCACCGGCCTGGTTGTTGCGCTAACTATTGTGCTTTGTTATCTTACGGCAAATATATATAATCAGTTCATGGAACAGATAGAGGAGTTGGGAATTAATTAACTTCGTATTGCATGTTTGTATTTTACTGCTGTTTTTTACAGACCTCGGTCAAGGCCGCCAGTGTCGTATCGATATCTTTTGAGTTGATTCCGTAGTGGGTAACCATTCTAAAATGGGCCGGGCCGAGATTCAGTAGTTTTATTCCTCTTTTGTTGAGTCCCATTAGAAGTTGTTCATCGCTCATTTGGCCGGTATTGAGGTCGAAATAGATTATATTGGTCTGCACGTTCGAGGTGTCGATTGATAAGCCGTCAATTTGGCTGATACCATCTGCCAGTTTTTTTGCATTTATATGGTCCTCGTCCAATCGGTCAATCATTTCTTCCAGTGCTGTGATACCTGCTGCTGCGATTATACCGGCCTGTCGCATGCCGCCTCCGAGTATTTTGCGTGTTCTGCGGGCCTCGGCGATAAACTCGCTGGAACCGCAAACCACAGAACCAACCGGTGCCGAGAGTCCCTTGGAGAGGCAAAACATCAGTGAGTCGGCGCCTCGTGTCAGTTTTTTAACGTCTATACCCAAAGCAACAGCGGCATTAAAGATGCGAGCACCGTCAAGGTGTAGTAACAAGCCATGCCTTTTGGCAAGGGCTGCTGCTGAATCACAATACTCCGGCTCAAGGACAGAGCCGCCGCAGCGGTTGTGGGTGTTCTCCAGACAGATTAGCCGGGTCCGTGGGAAGTGTACATCGTCGCTGCGTACAGCAGAGTCGATATCGGCCAAGAGCATTTTACCATCGGGCTGGTTGGTGATTATATGTGGGTGTATACCGCCCAGGGCAGCCATTCCGCCGGCTTCATAATAAAACATATGTGACTGGTCACCCAGAATTGCTTCGTCGGCCCGTCCACAATGAGTGAGTGAGCATATCAGATTGCCCATAGTACCGCTGGGAACGAGCATAGCTGCCTGTTTGCCTGTTTTATCAGCAGCAAGTTCTTCAAGATGATTTATAGTCGGGTCTTCGCCAAAAACATCATCTCCAAGTTTGGCGTTACTCATAGCCTCTCTCATCTTTGGCGTGGGCAGAGTAACGGTATCACTGCGCAAGTCAATCATTTTCATCGGTCATCCCATTATCATTACCTATTTACTATTTGTCTTTTAATCTGTGTCTAAAGAAGATAAATTCTCTGTGTAACTCTGAGACCTCAAGAGTTGCGGGTTGTTGTTATCTTATACATCCGTTTAAGTTTGGCTTCAAGGCAAATATCAGTGTGTTTTTTTATCTGGCGGTTTTATCATTGACTATTTGCCATTAACTATTTACTATTTGCCTTTTGTTTTGTGGTTATAGTTCCGGGTTTTTTATGGCAGAAAGATTTGATAAGCGGATTTTGAAGAACGGACTGGTTATTCTCGGCGAGCCGATGGAGTCGGTCGGTTCAGCGGCATTTGGATTTATGCTTCCTGCTGGTGCATCGCAACTGCCGGCTGGCTGCTGTGGTGCCGGCAATGTTATCGCTGATTGGATTTTCCGCGGTGCCAGCGACAAAGACAGCAGGGCTCTTTGTGATGCACTTGACGGTTTGGGGCTGCATCGGGCCGCTTCGGTTGCGAGTTCTCATATAATCATCGGGGCAACACTGGAGGCAGGCAACCTGTCACAGGCGTTGGATTTATATGCCGATATCATACTGCGGGCGTCTCTGGCAGAAGAGCAGTTTGAGTTAGCCAGACAACTGGCAGTCGATGGGGTGCATGCTTTAGATGATAACCCGCGAGGCAAAGTTATGCTCAAACTCAGGGAGCAGTTTTATCCGGAGCCGCTTGGACGAAGCACGGCAGGAGAAATCGAGGAACTAGAGGCCCTTAGCGCTGAAAAGACAAAGCAGATTATAGAAGACAAATTCAATCTGTCGGAGACGATATTTTCATTAGCCGGCAAATATGACTTTGGTGCAATCTGCCGACAAATGGAAAGTTTGTTCGAGACCGATGCACGGGAACCTGCAGAGCCGTTATCGCTGGCCGACAAGGCCGGTTTATATAGCCATATACACAACGACAGCGCGCAGGTGCATATCGGGCTGGGTACTGAGACGGTCAGACCGCCCGACAAAGACTACTATAACGCCAGAGTTGCGGTATCGGTGCTTTCCGGTGGAATGAGCGCCAGATTATTCACAGAGGTAAGAGAAAAGCGCGGTCTTTGCTATGCAATCGGGGCCAAATATCACGGCATGAGAGATGCAGCGGGGATAATGTGCTATGCGGGAACAACGCCTGAAAAAGCACAGGAGACGCTCGATGTAATAACAGCCGAATTCAACCGGCTTGTGGAAGGCCTAAGTGATGAAGAAGTCCAACGGGCCAAAGTCGGATTAAAAAGCTCGCTGATACTGCAAAGCGAATCGTCCAGTAGCAGGGCAGGGGGAATTGGGACCGACTACTATATGTTGGGCAGAGTTAGAGGCCTCGATGAGATTAAGAGTAAAATAGAAGAAACCACCGTCGATTCGGTTTTAGAGTTTCTGCGGAACAATAGGTTCGAAGACTTTACGGTAGTAACAATCGGCCCGAAACAAGTATGCGTTAACAAATAGAGCAGAGTATGGAATTTAAGAAAGAAATACTGTCGAACGGCTTAACTATTATAGGTGAGGTCAACAAATCCGCCAAATCAACAGCGGTAGGATTTTTTGCCAAGACAGGCTCGCGTGATGAGACATTGCAGATAAGCGGTGTCTCGCATTTCCTCGAACATATGGTATTCAAAGGCACCGAAAAACTAAATGCATTTGAAGTCAATGAGGCATTCGATAAGACCGGTGCACACTTTAACGCTTCCACCAGTGAAGAAAATACTATTTTTTATGCCGCTGTTTTACCCGAATATCTGGCTGAGGTTACACGGCTTTGGATTGAACTGATGAGGCCGGCACTTAGAGACGAGGATTTCAACATTGAAAAAAACGTCATCAAAGAAGAAATCGCAATGTATAAAGATATGCCGAGCTTCGATGTAATGGACAAATGCAGGAATTTCTACTTCGATGGGCATCCGTGCGGCAACAGCGTTCTCGGCAGTACCGAAAGCATAGATAATTTGACGGCCGAGCAAATGAGAGATTATTTTTCTGCACGATATGCACCGAATAATATGGTGGTGGCGTGTGCGGGCGATTTTGACTGGGACCAAATCCGCTCGATTATGGCGGATGCCTGTGGGCAATGGCAAAAACGCCCGGCTGAAAGAGAACTTAAACACTACACGGGCGGCAAAAAACAAAAACGCCTTGAAAAGGCAAACCTGGCCCGCGAGCATATATGTCTGATGAGTCCGGCAGTGTCCGCCAAGGATAATCGCAGGTTTGCAGCTTCGCTTTTAGGCGCTATCATTGGTGATGATGTTGGGTCGAGATATTTCTGGGAGCTGGTCGATAAAGCATTGGCCGAAATAGCAACAATGATATTCGGAGCTATGGACGGCACAGGACTTTTTTGCAGTTATATCCGCTGCAGCAGCGAGAACGTCTCTAAAGTGCTCGATATAATCAGGGATATTTTCCAGACTCTCTCTGAAAACGGCGTAACAAATGATGAATTGCAAAAGGCAAAAAACAAACTATTGAGCGCTCTGGTGATAAAGAACGAACTACCGATGGGTCGGCTGGTCGAGATAGGCTTCAACTGGCAGTATCTACAGCAGTATCGAACAATTGATGACGATGTCAGTGCAATTAAAGCGGTTACAATCGATGATATTCATTCACTCTTAGAGGAATTTAAACCCGGCGAATTCACACAGTTTTCAATGGGCCCTGCCCGATAAATTTTTGCGTAGGCCTTTTGATGTCCACAAAAGCAGCTCCCGGAGGGACAATCCTATGATACGACACAGATAGCGTATAACCTTTAATCAGCAGAAAAATAATTGTCGTTGACGGGAAATAGTGCTTGACGAAAGTCAAAGGGTACATTATGCTCTCATAACTTTTGTGAGCAGAGAGTGTTACAATGCTCAGAGCAAATGAAAAATTTCTATTTAACGAAGGTGATTAGCAATGGCAGAGGTTCTTTCTTCCGATGTTCAGGATTCTACGCAAAAGACGAGGTTGATTCCGCTTCACTTCCTGTGGCCTTTTATTCTCCTGACCAGTTGCTTTAGCTTATGGGGTTTTGCCAACGATGTTACCAATCCAATGGTAAAAGCCTTCTCCAAGATTTTGCTCATGAACAATTTCGAAGGCTCTCTTGTTCAGTTTGCTTTCTACGGTGGTTACTTTGTAATGGCATTTCCAGCCGCTATGTTCATCAAAAAATTCTCATATAAAGCGGGAATTCTGGTTGGCCTGGGATTATATGCGACAGGCTCTTTGTTATTCATTCCCGCAAGTATGATGATGGTCTTTTGGCCGTTTTTGGTCGCCTATTTCATTATTACCTGTGGTCTTTCATTCATGGAAACCACCGCCAATCCTTACATACTTTCGATGGGCTCTGAGGAAACCGCCACCCGGCGCCTTAATTTCGCCCAGGCATTCAATCCGATTGGTTCCCTGTTTGGTATGTTCACAGCTCAGCAAATAATTCTTGCTCGGATAAATCCGGCCTCGAGGCAAATGCGCGAGGCAATGAACGCAGAATCATTGCGTACAGTCACCCAGCAGGATTTGGGTATTATCCGCGTACCCTACGTTGCCATTGCTGTCGTCATTGTTGTTGTCTTCGTTCTCATTGCAAAGACCAAGATGCCCGCCAAGGCGGGGCGGGATAGAACGCTCAACCTCAAACCCACATTAAAACGCTTATTATCGAATAAAAGATATGTCGGAGGGGTTATCGCCCAACTTTTCTATGTCGGGGCACAGATTATGTGCTGGACCTTTATTATTCACTACGGCACAGAGTTATTCACAGCACGGGGCATGGCTGAGCAGGAAGCTGAGGTCTTGTCTCAAAAATACAACATTGTCGCTATGGTCATATTTTGCTCCAGCCGCTTTATTTGTACGTTCCTGTTGAAGTACATCAGTCCGGGTGGATTACTGATGAGGCTTGCTATCGGCGGTATCGCGCTGACACTCGGCACCATTTTTATTCCCGGTATAGCCGGATTGTACTGCCTCGTGGCCATCTCAGCCTGTATGTCACTGATGTTCCCGACCATTTATGGAATCGCCCTTAGAGGACTCGGAGATGACGCCAAACTCGGCGCCGCCGGACTCATTATGGCCATTCTCGGCGGTTCACTGATGCCCCCTTTACAGGGAGCTATCACCGACCTTGGTACAGTGTTTTCGTTTTCCGCGGTCAGGCTCTCTTTTGTACTGACTTTGATTTGCTTTATTGTAATTACACGCTTTGGATGGAGAACTCTTAGATTTTATTCGGATTAACATTTGACCTGTAACCTCACCTGGCTATCCTACTTGGCGGAAGCAGCATTACATGGTGCTCACGAAAAGAAATTCCCCGTTTATTCGTGGGTACCTTTAAAACAATAAGTTACAATCCCCGTCGCGTGAAGTTATTATTCTTAAGGGTATACAACATATATGCCGTTGGCTCTAAAACGATAAATGCTGGGGTTTTGTGGGCAAAAACCCCAAATATCTCTCTGTAATCATACTACAGTCTCGAAAAACCAACCAACTTTATTGGATGAGAACCTAAAGATAAAATTTTTTAAAAAATATTGGATTTCTCACAATTTTCTCATCTTTATTTTGTTATTGTGGAATATAGGTAAAACCCGGTAAAATCGAAAAGTGCCCGGATGCCAATGTCCTAAGGACTTGTCGGGCGGCCTGACCACAGTGGCAGGCTAAAAAATTGTGGCTGTTTTTTAAATAAGGAGACGAAAAAATGAGGACTCGAAAAGGGCAACTGTTCACCGTTATGGTTGTGCTTGCGATTGTGTTGTGCGCAGCGGTATATGCGAGAACCGGCGAGAAAAAAGACTCAGACAACCTCACGGCGAGTTGGAGCGAACATAGTCGCGATGGCGGTGAAGGCCGTGGCGAACGAGGCGGTGAAGCCAAACATGGCGAGAAAGGTGAAGAGTCAGGCACTCAATATGCCTTGAACGAAACCTACAATCAGGTTCGAAACGGTGCCCGGTTGATCTTGGCCTATGATGCGAAAAGCAATTCCTTCAAAGGCACGGTGGAAAACACAACGAACAAAACCTTGAAACGAGTTCGAGTTGAAGTTCATCTGTCAAATGGAACAGAACTCGGCCCAACAACTCCTGGAGACCTTGGTCCTGGTGAAAAAAGAAGCATCAAACTAAAGGCAACAAGCAGGAAATTTGAAAAATGGTCGGCCCATCCTGAAGTAGGAATCGGCGAACATGGTAGCGGCGAAGAACGCGGTGAGCATAGTCGAGAAGTTCAAAGCCAGCACGAACGCCAGGTAACACAATCGCAGGTACCTGCGAAAGCCCTGGAGGCACTTAGGAAACTGGCTGCCGGCGCCAGGTTCACAGGGTTTGCAGAGGAAGTCGAGTATGGCAGCACGTTCTACGAGGGCTCATGGAAAACTCCCACAGGGGCAAATATGGATGTCCTGGTTACTCCGACAGGTGCCCTGGTGGAAATCGAGGAACAGATTGATGCCGACAAGGTTCCGGCGGCAGTGCTCAAGGCGGTGAGAAAGGCAGCCGGTAAGGACACCGAGTTGATGTTCGAGAAAAAAACGACGATTCAATACGAGGTCAAGTTCGGCAAAGGCGATAGTCAACACGAGATGCTGCTTACTCCGGATGGCCGCCTCGTTGAGCAGGAAGTTGGGAAAGGCAAATCGGACGACGCCGGCGATAGCAAAGAATACGGCGAGCACAAGTCCGAAAAGGGCACCGGTGATGGCAAGGAAAAACGCGAGCACAGGTCCAAAGGGCACCGGTGACGACTACAAGTAAAGCCGGAATAAGTAGCGACAAATTAAGTTTCAGGAATTAAGATATGAACCGCCGAGAGATGGTTGTATTGGAATTATTGCTCGGCGGTTTTTTATTGTGGGTATTTAGATGCGTCTATTGCTTGTAGAAGACTATCGGCCTTTACGGCAATCGCTTACAAAGGGACTTCGCGAGGCCGGCTTTGCTGTCGATACCACAGGCGACGGCAAAGAGGGGCTGTGGTATGCGATGGGCAACGAATATGATGTAATCATCCTTGATATCATGCTGCCCGGCTTGGATGGCCTCGAAATCCTCAAAAAGATTCGAAGTAAAGGTAAGAAAATCCATGTATTAATCCTGACGGCTAAAGACACAGTAGAAGACCGCGTAGCCGGCCTAGACCTTGGAGCCGATGATTACCTGGTAAAGCCATTTGCATTCGAAGAATTATTAGCGCGCATTCGGGCACTGCTGCGCCGCAGTTATCGACAGAAGAATCCTCGCATCAACATCAAAGATATGCGGATTGACCTTGCAACACAGAGGCTTTGGCGCGGCAGGCAAGAAATATCGCTCACACCCAGGGAATATGCGCTTTTGGAATATCTGGCTATGCGGGCAGGCCAAACTGTGTCCCGCGCGGATATATGGGAGCATGTCTATGAGTTCAACTCATCGGCCTCCAGTAATGTAGTGGATGTGTATATTGGTTATTTGCGGAGAAAAATTGAACTGCCGGGCAAACTTGCATTAATTCGTACCGTACGAGGCAGGGGCTATATTCTGGGGGCAAAATCATGATACGTTCGCTTCGGTCTCGTTTGCTTGTTGGTATAATCGGCGGGATGATATTACTGTTGATGGTCTTTAGCATAATCATCTACACTACGTTCCGCCGCTCCTTAGTCAATCAGTTTGATACATCACTGGCATCGACGGCACGAATGTTGTCAGCGGCGGTAGAACAAGATGCTAACACAATTGACATAGAGTTAGATATCCAGAAAATGCCGGAATTCCGAAGTGCGGAGGGTCAAACCTACTTCCAGTTTTGGGCCGGCGACGGCGACGCAACAGTAAGGTCTCCCTCACTTGGTACAGACGATTTGCCACTTTTTGAAGGCCCTGTCGGGGAGCTGGTATTCCAAGCAGTAACGACTATAAACGGTCGTCCCGCACGGGCTGTTTCTTTCAAGTTTAAAAAGAGACTCGAAATGTACGAGCATCATGAAAAAGGTGACGAAATTGAGAAAAACAAACAGCAGGCGGAAGAGCGGCTCCTTATGCTCATAGTGGCTCGTGATGCGAGTGATTTGTATTATCAATTACATTTTTTGCGATGGCTTCTTATGGTGGTTTCAGGCGGAACTCTTACACTGTCACTGCTTGTTGCAATCTTTGTCGTTAGACAAGGGCTTAGGCCGCTGAATTCACTTGCTGAGGACATTGCCGCTATCAGCGAAGACAATCTTGAAGTTCGAATCCCTATTGAGAGTATGCCTAAAGAAATTACACCTATAGTAAATCGCCTCAATGATTTGTTATCACGATTGGAAAACTCATTTAATCGTGAACGTCGTTTTAACGCTGATGTTGCTCATGAACTGCGCACACCACTGGCTGGAATGCGTTCGACTCTTGAGGTGACACTGTCGCGAATGCGTAATGCAAATGAATATCGAGCAGCACTTTCCGACTGTCTTTCAATTACAGAACAAATGCAGTTAATGGTGAACAATCTGTTGGCGTTTTCCCGCTTTGAGGCCCATCAGATGACTTTCCACTGTGAAAAAATTCAACTGGCCGAGTTAGTGAATTCCTGTTGGCGCCGCTTTTCGGAAAAAGCCCTCGAGCGCAACATAATTTTTGAAAATTGCATCCCTGCTGAAATGAACTGTGAATCAGACCCGGACGGCCTGTCTATGGTGATGTTAAACCTTCTGGACAATGCCGTCGAATATACCGACGAAGCCGGCAAAATCTGGACAACAGGGCGCCAAGCCAACAGATCAATGGAAATCACGGTTGCTAACACCGGATGTCAGCTTAATAACAAGGAAGCCGAACAGGTATTTGACTGCTTCTGGCGTGCTGATTCATCACGGACAGAGACAGGTATTCATTGTGGTTTGGGCCTGGCTTTGGTCCAAAGGATTGTCAAGGAATTGGGTGGTTGCACTATTGTTGAGGTACAAGACGGCGGCATATTCACGATACGGCTGCTGTTTGCCAAAGGGCCTGCAGCAGTTTATCCTTGACTAATTCTGTTAATATTGTTAAATTAGGGGTATTAGAGAAGGATGTGGTGATGGATAGGGCTGAAAAACAACCAAAAATGGGCTTTGTAAACCTGCGATGATATAAGAATCCTTTTGCACAGTCGAATAATCCCGTCATTGGCCTGAAAAAAAGGAAGGAAGCCGATTTCACAAAAAAGCGAAAATACCGTTGATTATGTGGAAATGAAGAAAAAATGGTTTTGAAACATTTATCAGGGCGAAACAGCTACTATCAGCTATTGTTATTGACTTTAATCCTGCTGGCTGCAGGGCCCGGTGCTCGGGCGGAGTTTATAGCAGATGGCGTTAAGCTTACACCCCTCACTGATGACGGCAAATCAAGAGCTATCACTTGGGCCTATCACGGTGACCTTATAGCTTTTGTGCGGGAAGAGACAGGCACTCAGAGGCAGTTGATGATAATGAAGTCCGATGGGACCGCTGAGGAAGCAATAACCCAAATTGGAAATCCGTTCTTTGCAGAGTGGTCCTGGATGGGGAAAAAGCTATCGTATGAATTTTCCAATGCGGATGATAGTCAAAGTCAGGGCGGAGTATTCATTTATGATGTTGCTGCTAAAAAATCACTTTCTATTTCGGCGCCCTATGCCCGCGGTGCCATTGATGAAGATGATGGGCCATTTTTCTCGGCGGATGATAAGTATGTAGTGTATAAGGTCAGGCCTGGAGCATCGAGAAGACGTCAACTCTGGGTTGCGGATACCCACTCGGGCCAAATGTGGAGACTTTTGGCCGAGCGAGGCCAAGGCAAAGAACAGCGTTGGAGCCCTTCGCTACCTGCCAGGATTTGTCTTCTGATAGAGGCAAGCGGCGGCCAGTTCGACGTCGCTACGGTCAACCCCAAAGGCAAGGAATTTACTCTTCTGACCGATATCGGCGCTCAGTCTATAAATACCGACAATCCGCGGTGGAGCCCGACGGGCGAATGGGTGGCTTTTACCAGCAATATTGATATGACACAAACCGAGCGTGAGCGTGACCGCTCGGATTGCTGGATTGCCAGGCCGGACGGCACCGAACATAAAAACCTTACAAATGCCACTTCGCCCGCAACTGAAAGGCAACTTGAACTTGATAGTCTCTCATGGTCGTGGGATGGCAGGTGGATTCTCGCCAATGGCGAGAGATTTGACAATCAAGGCAATGATATCTCCACTTATTATCTGGTTGACCCAATTAATGGCGGATATCAGCCGATTATGACCTCTTATCCCCGAAAGACAGGCGAAATCGATTTCTTTAAGTCGAAGAAATGGTCTTATGACAGTACCAAAATCCTTTTTCTTATCCATCGTTATTCAGTGAAAAACTGGGGACAGGAACATCAATTAGAAAACCCACGCTGGGTTCTGAGTATCTATGATGTTCGGGATAAAAGAGTCGATGACATTTTAGTTTATGATGAGCAGCTTGACCGAAAGGAAATTATCGGCAGTTCTGACCGAGAGAGGATAGAAGATATATCGTGGTCGCCTGACGGCCGTTCGATTCTGCTTACAATAGCAGCCATCGTAAGTAAAGATGACGATATTGTCAAACCCGATATTTACCGACTGGACCTGCCGCAGCGATTTATCGATGTTTCTGCGGCGCAGCATATCGGCCCGCCAATGGGGCGAGCCAATGCAGTGGCCGAGCAGCTGACGGAACTTGTAGCATCGTTCCAGACCACGCCGGAAGCCCCGCCGCAGACTCCTGCGCAAATACCAGCCGGTCGGGCAGACTATATTACCGAGGTGGTAAAACCGCTGCATATGACCGTCGAAGAGGCTGTTGCTTCTCTGCAGGGTGAATATGCCCAATATCTTACGGCGAACGCCGCACGTAATATTCTGCTGTTTAAAGGGCCGCCTGAGATGTTAGCTGCACTGCGTAGTGATTTAAAGCTGATTGATACTCCTGCCCCTCATATTATGGTGGACATGTTGGCGGTCGAACTTTCCGATGAGGCAAACCAGAAACTCGGACTCGACTGGACCTATGCAGAGGGCCATTTCGGTATTTTTCAGCCGACAGGAAGAACTGTCCAGCAATTCGGCCATGTCGGCACAGCAGAAGACTACCGTGCGGGATTCCCAAGTGGCGCGCTCGATACCCTCAGTACCTTGAGCGGGGTGGGGCAGATGTTTTATCAGGGCGTTGGAACGCTGCCTAGCGAGTTCTTCATTCGTCTTAATACGCTGGTAAAAGAAGGTGAAGGAACTATTCTGGCCAACCCAAGGACCGTTGCAATGAGCGGAAAGGAATCCAAGATTAATATTCGCAAAACACTCAATTACTTCTTCAACGAGGGCTTTGATGTATCAGGCAGGCCGATTGTCAAAAAAAGCGATATTTCCGCTGACACTGAAGGACTGATTACACCTACGCTTCTGGCAAATGGGAAAATCCACCTTAAAGTTGATGTCAAGGTCGGTAACTTTACTTTCACCCCTGATGCCGGGCTGCCGGAACTGACGACACGTGAATCTGTTACCGAAATTACCGTTCAGCAGGGCCAAACTCTCGTTCTCGGAGGATTGCGACAACAGGAGATGAGCAGCACCATAACAAAAGTACCCGTTCTAAGTGACATCCCGCTTATTGGAGGACTCTTCAAACATGAAGAAAAGGAAGTCAAAAACAGCGTCTTAACAATCTTTATCACGCCGCAATTGCTTTCGGCTGAGAATTTAACTCCTGAATGGCCGCAGCTAAACAGTGAAGATTACAAGCTGGTTCCTATTATGAAAGATGGGCCAAAGGCCGAAAAAAAATAATGCTTTCATTATAAATCATCATTCCCCCAAAGACCGATTCCTCACTTTTTACTTCTAATTATCTTATTGTCTGCCCTGTAACGTTGGTCATCTGTCCTCCGTAGCTTGCTGCCAGGGAACCACCAGGACGAAATTAGATATCTTTACATAGTATTGACAAAGCAGCGTAAACTTCTTATACAATAAAACTAAGTCTGTCTTTTGGAGTTTTATGCAGACTGTATTATCATTGTTTTATACAGAAAGAGAAAGGAAAAATATCATGGATATCAAGACACTGACAGCATTCTTTATGTGGTGCACCATTCTAAACTATGCATTGCTTATTCTCTCGTCGCTCTTCTGTCTCTGTGCCTCGGATTGGGTCTACCGAATACACAGCAAATGGTTCTCCATTTCACGCGAAACCTTCAACGTGGCCATTTACTCGTTCCTCGCACTATACAAGATATTGATATTTGTGTTCAATATCGTTCCCTACATCGCTCTGCTCATCGTCGGATAAAAACAAGCATCCAAAGCCTTAGAGGCGACGTCCTGAAGGCCGTGCCTCACTCGCGGCGTTCGGACGGCCGAGGTGGCCAGCGAAAAAGAAATTAAAGCTCTCAGCCCATATTTCGTTTTTCGCCGACAGGTTAAGAAATGCAAGTAATTTTCAAGCAAGGAGAAACAGGTATGGTTGATAAGGGAAAAAAAGATAAAGGCAAAAGAGAAAAACAGAAAAAGGCCCAGCTTACTCCAAAGGAAAAACGAAAATTAAAAAAAGAAAACAGGAATAAATAATTGACCGGTGCTCTCAGGCCATATTTCGATAAACTCAAGACAGGCAGGGCAAAGCTTAAGTTTTGGGTGAGAGGGAGTTTAGAGGATTTTGGTGGTGACAGGGGTAAAAAAAATTTCAAAAAGCAGTTTTTTTCTCTTGTGGAACAGTCAAGTCCGATATAAGTTGTTATCCGGTTATTGTAAACTTCGTGTTTACTAAACTGTGCTATGTGGTAAAAGAAAATGTAAGGAGTAACGGAGTATTTATTCGGGAGAAATTCCAAGAGCAAATGAGTTGCCATAAATCAGGAGGGGGCCTGCCAAAAAAGTGGAGGTAGAGCCTGTTATGGTGGAGGGGAATTCAAATTTTTCTATTGCATAAGAGTTCCGTGGTCGTATTTTTCGATTAACAGGCGGAATTCAGCGTTCTGAGAAGGAACGATTATAAGATAGTGGGTTATGAATTTTAAAAATTAACCTTTTGAGCAATATTTGAAAAGGGAGGTGAGGCCAGGCAGAAGTGACGGAAAAAGTTGTGTACGTAGAAGCAGCATACATGGTTGTATGTTACCAGGAGGCAGTGTTAACAACACTTATTTTAAGGATAAATATTATGTACAAAAGATTAATTCTTTTGATTTCAATTCTGATTTTTGCAAGTCTTGCCGCAGTTCCTGCAGTTGCCGAGCCTAACCTGGTGGCGTGCTGGAATTTTGATGACAGCACAGCCGACGACAGCAGCGGCAACGCCCATGACGGCACGGTCATAGGTGATGTGAATTTCTACGATGACCCCGAAAGAGGTATGGTAGGTAACTTCCCGGGCGGCAGCGGCAACTATATTAACTGCGGCGGCGGTGGCGGCGGCACCTGGGCTGATATCACGGATGAAATCACAGTTATGGCCTGGGTAAAGACCGACGGCTACACGATTGCATATCAGTATGTCGGGGCCAAGGAGAGTTCCTGGAGGATATCGAGGTACAGTACAACCGACCAACTGAGATGGTACAACACGGGAATGGTCCCAAGCAGCCTTTACGGTACCAACAATATCCAGGACGGCGAATGGCATCACGTAGCCGGAGTGTATAACGGTTCTAACAGGTACCTATATATTGACGGCGATGTGGACGCTTCCGATGCAGAGACTGGCAGTCTTGGAACCAATACGTTCGCAGTTACAATCGGCGGCACTTTGCGAGCTGATTCTTTGGCGCGTACTTGGGTTGGTCAGATAGACGATTTCCGCATCTATGACCGCGGGCTGTCTGAGACTGAGATACGTGTCCTTGCGGAATGGACGTATACCATTTCCGGTACTATTACGGACGCAAGCCAGAACGCTCTGGAAGGTGTTACGATGAGCGGTCTGCCGGGTAGTCCAACTCCGACTACCGATGCCAACGGCTTCTATAGTGCTACAGTCGTGTATGATTGGAGCGGTACCGTTACTCCGAGTGAACCAGCCTATACATTCTCGCCTTTAAGTAGACAATACAACAATGTTTCCGCAAACCAGACAAGTCAGGATTATACGGCAACGTTAATCATTGTAGACCCTAACCTCATCGGCTGGTGGAATTTTGATGACAGCACGGCCAACGACAGCAGCGGCTACGCTCATCACGGGACATTCGTGGGCGGTGCAAACGCGGTCTATGATTCGGACAGGGACAGCAACGTGCTGGAGTTGAGCAGTACTGCTGAGCCCAACGAGTATGTAAACTGCGGCGGCGGTAAAGATGTCAATGACCCTAACACGTGGGCCGACATAAGAGATGCCATTACAGTTATGGCCTGGGTGAAGATAGATGCGTTCACCGAAGATTATCAGTACATCGCCTGCAAGGAGGACACCTGGAGATTATCGAGGGTGGCCGATTCGAACCATGTCAGAATGTACAATTCCGGTATGAGCCCAACTAATCTTTACGGCGACAACAACATCCAGGACAACCAATGGCACCATGTGGCCGGGGTTTATGACGGCTCGACAAGACGCCTTTACATTGACGGTGAGCTGGATGCAACGGATCCTGAGACAGGCAGTCTTACTAACACTACTTACGAAATCTGGATAGGCTCAAATCCGCCGAATGCGCATCGGGTCTGGAACGGCCGAATAGATGACGTCAAAATTTATGACCGCGGGATGTCGTGGGAAGAGATACGCGACATTGCCGGAGCGCACATTGCATATGACCCTGAACCTTTTGACGGTGCCAGAAACGAGCCTACAGCAAGCGTAACCTTATCCTGGAAGCCGGGGAATATGGTGGCGGACACAAACGGACACGAAATTTATTTCGGGACCAGTTTCGACGATGTGAACGATGGCAATAGCGCCGTTTATATAGGCGCTCAGGACGGCAACAGCTATACTGTCACCAGCTTGACGACGTTAACCACATATTACTGGGTGGTCGACGAAGTCAATGGCGCCAATACCTGGTATGGCAAAGTCTGGAGTTTTAAGACCCGCGGTGATGACTATATCAGTGACGAAGGCTTCTATAAAGACCTGTTTATGGACGGTGGGGATAATCTGACGAGCAGGACAAGTCTTCCGGCGGCGGAATTGCTGGGTCTTTCGATGGAATATCTTGCCACAGGCGATGCCAACCTGACACTAAAAATAATGGTCGAGACCGACGATGGAAGCTGGGACGATGATAATGGAGCGCTTCTTTATCCGGACGGTGAGCCGAGATTCCGACATTTTTATTCGAATGGCGGCGACTCCATAGCTCATGGTGCTACTCTCGGCGAAGACGGCCGACAGCGAATAAGAGACTTTTATGCCAATGGCGGCGGCTACAGCGGTTCCTGTGCCGGTTCGGCCCTGCCCACAATACGTGTGACAACAACTTCAACCAATACCACTTATCGCGAAGAGTACTACCATATCTGGCCTGCGAGAGGACACTATACCCAGTTGGCCGCTTCCGATACCGGCCATGAT
>Ga0180432_10002724_pt1 | contig 26263 bp, 17 predicted proteins | sample SS_ome_10_FD_132414 | JGI IMG/M metagenome (GOLD analysis project Ga0180432, IMG submission 132414) | Hypersaline lake sediment archaeal communities from the Salton Sea, California, USA - SS_1_MS_2 metaG | ecosystem: Environmental > Aquatic > Non-marine Saline and Alkaline > Hypersaline >... | reverse complement strand
GACAGGCCCTCGTAGGACCGCTATCGTATTTGATTGACATTCTACCCTCCCCATCGTCTAGCCCGGTCTAGGACACCGCCCTTTCACGGCGGCGACACGGGTTCAAATCCCGTTGGGGAGGCCACATCCGAATTTGGGACCGCCGAGGCCTGCAACACCGAGTAAATCGGTGAGCTTACGGTGGTTCCAAATTCTTCTTTCCCCCAAGTCAGACCATTTGGGAAGAACGCCCCTTGGAACCGCTGCTTGTTCTCCAGGGAAGCCTCCTGCCACACGTGTGGAGCACGGACCATGAGATGCTGGGCAAAGTCCAGGAGAGCCTCAACGTCGAGGTCCAGGTGTTGAGCTTGGGCGATCTCTGACTGAGCCTCCATGAGGGCTTTGATGATCTTGTCCCGCTCCTGGGTGTATGTGTCTTGGTCGATAGCCTCCCGGTAGATGAAAGCGTCGTCGAGTTTCTCCTTCTTCTGCCTTAGTTTCTCAACGTCCCCCGCAAGTACGTCCATCCTCCGAGTCCTGTCCTTGCTTGCCTGCTGCCAAACGTCCAGCGCAACGCGGCGAAACAGCTTCAGGTATTCGAGCTTCGGGCAGAGACTCTCCAGGAGTTCCACGAACTTCCGCTCCAGTACCTCCTTCCTTACTCTTGGTTTGACCCCGCATTTCTTTCCGTAGCAGTGATAGTAGCCATACGCGGCGTTCCTGCCCTTCGACCAGGACCCCGTCATGGGCTTCTCACAGGCGGCACACTCAACGAATTGCCTGAGTGGGAAGTCAGGATGATTCCTGAGATACGGCTGCACCGTCGGCTTCCTCCCGCTCCGGACCGCCTGGCCGCGTTCGAACAGATTCCGAGATATTAGCGGTTCGAAAGCCCCGAGAACGGGTTCTCCCCAACCTCGCACCTGCATAAGTCCCATGTACATGGGATTGCGGAGCATCCTGTTGAAGGTCTGCGGCGTAACACGTGTGCCCCTGGCGGTCCGGAGGCCCTTGCGGTTGGCCTTCCTCAGGACTTGAGCCTTGGTGTAGACACCCGTGGCGTATGCTTCGAATGCCGCCCTCACGAGGGGTCCGTGCTTCGGGTCAGGAACGATGTTGGGTTTGCCACGGCCGTCGAGGCCGCGCCTGTAACCGGTAGGTGGCGCAAATTGCCAGCGGCCGTCCTGGAAGGCGGAAATCATCCCCTGCCTCGTTCTCTGGCTCCGGATGTCGTTGTCGAACTGAGCGGTTCCAGCGAGGATTGTCTCAATGAGCCTGCCAACCGGGTCGTCCTTGAGTGGTTCTGTGGCGGACCTGAGCGTGACGCCATGTTCGAAGAGCTGAGCACGCAGGTTGAAGTGGTCGCTCGTCTCGCGGGCAAAGCGGTCCAGCTTCCAGACGACAATGCGATCGACCTTCCCTCTGTGTTTCTTGCAGTAATCCAGCATTCGTTGAAGCTGCGGTCTCCTGGCTGTCTTTGCCGAGGCTCCTTCCTCGCGGAAAACCCTCGCCACTCCCAGCCCGTTCCGCTGACAATACTCCCGGCAGGCCTTCTCCTGGTTCGCTAGGCTGTAGTTCTCCACCTGTTCGGCGGTACTCACTCTGCAGTAGATAACTGCTTTCATGTCAGCCCTCCCCGCCCGTCTCAGTGCGCTGCTGGAGCCGCCCGAGACCCTGTCGCCACAGGTCCTGAAGGGCATGCTTCTCGGCTTCACTGCGCGGCATCGCGCCGTCGTACTCCCGCATTCCAGCACGTTCGATCAGATGATCCCGCTCGTCGGGGGGCAATACCGCCAGAAGGCGATTGACGCTGCTGAAGGGATCGGGTGCGTCATCTGATTCAAAAGGAGCTTCCTGGTCCTCGCTGCGCTCCTGTGCCGCTCCCAGCTTCTCCCGGATGAAGTCGATGAGAGGTTCTACAACCGCATACATCGCATCCCGGATCTGTTCAATCTCCTTGTCGCTGAGTGACTTGTCATCTATCAGCTTGCGGCAGTCTCGAATACTGAGCATGGGTCCACCATGTCCACACGACAATCTGTCGTTGTGGCCGGTAACCTCAGCTCAGTTCCGCCCCCGCGCACGTGCGCTAGGCCCTACTGCCGCTTTGGTCGTTGTTAGTTCATCCCATCAGGGACAGAGCCTGCCGTCACCTTGTGGCTCGGCTACCTCTTGACCCTTCGGGAACGCTTCTTGGGCTTGTCTGTTCGTTCGCGTGTCTCCTCAACACGCATGATCTTGCCGTGGTCTGTCTTCAGGGTGTATGTACCTGGTGGACCCCCAAGCAGTTCCGCCATAATGCCCTGTGGGTCCCTCTTGCTCGTGTCCACGGATTTCCGCTGCTTCACTCCGACGATCCGCGCCCCCTTGCGTCTGACCGTCACAGATTTCACTGCCTCCTCACGCAACGCCGAAATGACCTGCCATTCCTCAATCGTCAAGTCCTGCGTCAGCTGATCCGCAGACATATGCTGATCGGGTTCGAGGGGCAAGGACCGCCTCCCCAGTGCCTCAAGAGCAATGTTCAAATAGGGATTCGCGGGATAAACGATCAAAGGAGCGAGGTCCGCAACGGCATTTCCCAAGTACGGTTCTTCGAGGAACCAGAAGGTCGAGTACAAGTCAGTGCAAAGGTACATCATCCTTCCCGCTGCCATTACGAGGAGACAATGCCAGATGGGGAAGCAAGTTCTCACAATCCTCCAGACGGCCTCTCGGACCTGCTCACTCTCACCGGGGACGGTTCCTTCTGTGATAAATGCCGAGAGCTGCATTACTGTCGTGAGATCTAGGGACGAAGGTCGCGCGGAGGCCACATCAAGGAAGAACCGCCGCGCTCCGGCAGGCCAGTGCTCGGTGTTGATTTCACGCATTTGTTCTTGCGAGCGCAGGATCTGTGGGGTCCGGAACGACTCGTCGTATTCTTCGTAGGTTGTGTCATCCCAGGGCTTCCCAAGTAACCAGCCCAGTAGCGACTCCAGCCGCCATAAGGGGGTGCTGTAGATGAGGCGTACATCGCTGAGGATTCTCACCGCCAACACCTGGTGAAGCGTGAACTCCCGCCATCCTCTCTTGGATGCTCGTGTGTGCGGGAGCATTCCGCGGCGATCCCAGTCCGAGATCATACGATAGGACAGCCCGGTAGCTTGACTGAGCACCTTGGCAGTGATTCGTTCGGTAGGTAGCTCCGTTGAATCCGAATGTCGGTCATCCTTCATGGCAAGGACTATTTTAGACCGTACGGTGAAATCTGTCAAGCCCAAAGAAGCCTCTTGGTTTCGGCATCTTGGCGAACTACCACACCGAGAAGTACCTCCCTACTCTCTTCTCCGATTCAGGAGCGAAAGGACCACAGCATCTCATCCTGCAACCGCACACTCCGTGCGCCTCTCTGGGGGTTGGCTGGCACCTATCGGCTGTTGTTGACCTCCAAGTCTTCTACCATTTCGATTCCAGCCGTTGCAGCGGCACTGTCCCGTCTCCGAGGGTAGTCAGAACCGTGACCGGTGTCCGCAAGACAACTGGCTGGTGAAGTTGTGCTTGTCTCCCCCCGCCCGTTCCACTAGAATAAGGTGTTTTTCTGGAGATGCGATCCTAGAATGCTCAGGGGGCATGGCGACCAGATGAGTACAGAAGCCGACACCTGCCGCAAGTATATCCTTCCCAGGTTGCTAGAGGCTGGCTGGGACAACGAGCCTCATTCAATAGCCGAGCAGCGGACTTTCACCGACGGCAAGATCACGGTGGCGGGTGACAAGATCCGCCGAGGGCGGCAGAAGCGGGCTGACTACATACTCCGATACACGCTTGACTTCCCGATTGCAGTCATCGAGGCCAAGGCGGAAGGCAAGCCGGCCGGGGCCGGGATGCAGCAAGCCAGGGAATATGCCGAGATCCTGGACCTCAGGTTTGCGTACTCAACCAACGGCCGCGAGATTCTCGAGTACGACTCCCTCACCGGCAAGGAGATGCCGGTCGACGGCTACCCCACGCCTGAAGAGCTATGGCGAAGACTTCGGGAGGAAAGAGGCCTTGCTGATGACATGGCGGAGTGTGTCCTGGCTCCCTCATACACACTGGCCGGCAAGACCCCACGGTACTACCAGGAGATCGCCATCAACCGCGCCTTGCAGGCGGTCGTGAAGGGTCAGAAACGCGTGCTCTTGACCATGGCCACGGGCACGGGGAAGACTCTCGTGGCGTTTCAGATCTGCTGGAAGCTCTGGTCTTCACGCTGGAACCGCACAGGGGAATATCGGCATCCGAAGATCCTGTACTTGGCTGACCGGAACGTGCTCATAGACGACCCCAAGGACAAGATGTTCGTTCCCTTTGGCGATGCAAGGCACAAGATCGAACACGGCGAAGTGATCAAGAGCCGAGAGATGTACTTCGCCATCTACCAAGCAATCGCACAGGATGAACGCCGCCCCGGACTGTTCCGCGAGTATTCGCCTGACTTCTTCGACCTGGTTATCGTTGACGAGTGTCATCGAGGCAGCGCCAGCGAAGATAGCAACTGGCGGGAGATCCTGGAACACTTCCAGCCCGCATTCCAAATTGGCATGACTGCGACGCCTCTCAGGCAGGAGAACCGCGACACATACAAGTACTTCGGGAATCCGATATACACGTACAGTCTCCGGCAAGGCATAGACGATGGGTTTCTCGCCCCTTATCGCGTGCACCGCGTGATGACCGGGTGGGACGCAGCCGGCTGGCGACCGAGCAAGGGTGAGCTTGACCGTTACGGCCGCCAGATTCCAGACGGTGAATATCAGACCAAGGATTTCGAGTACGCCATCTCACTCCGGGCTCGAACTGAGGTGGTTGCGCGGCACTTGTCCGATTTTCTGAAGAAGGGCGATCGCTTCGCCAAGACCATCGTGTTCTGTGTGGACCAGGAACACGCTGACGACATGAGACGGGCTCTCAACAACCTCAATTCAGACCTGGTCCGCCATTACCCCGACTATGTCTGTCGTGTGACTTCTGAAGAAGGGCAGATTGGACGTGGACACCTGAGCCGCTTTCAGGAGCTCGAGACTGTTTCGCCGGTCATACTGACGACCTCGAAGCTGCTGACTACCGGGATCGACATGCCGACCTGCAAGAACGTGGTCATTTTCCGTGTCGTTGGAGCGATGACCGAATTCAAGCAGATCATCGGGCGAGGCAGCCGGGTCCGGGACGATTACGGAAAGTACTTCTTCAACATCCTGGACTACACAGGATCGGCCACAAGACACTTCGCAGATCCCGAGTTCGATGGCGAACCGGAATCGATCACCGATGAGGAAGTCGATGAGCAAGGCAAAGTCAAGAAGAGGAAGACAGAAGAACGCGAGCAGGATATCGATGACAATGGTGGCGAAGGGGAGATTGGAAAGGGCATCCTTGCGGGTGGTGAAGGGACCGAGCGTGGCCGACGGAAGTACTACGTCGATGGTGGGCAGGTAGAGATCGTCCTTGACGTTGTCTACGAGCTAGACTCCGAGGGCAATCAGCTCAGGGTGGTGAGGTACACAGAATATACGGCGGAGAAGGTCCGGACCCTCTACCCTACTGCCATGGAGCTCCACAAGCTCTGGGTCAATCCTGACGATCGCTCTGAGATCATCGAAGCCCTCTCAGATCGTGGCATTGACTTCCAGGAGCTGGCCGTTATCACCGGTCAGCCTGACGCGGATCCATTCGACCTGCTTTGCCATGTCGCCTACAACGCGCCTCTCCGTACACGACGCGAGCGAGCCCAACGTATGAGAATCGAGCAGAAAGACTTCTTTGCTCGGTACGGCCCGGAGGCAAGAGAGATTCTTGGCGAGCTCCTCGAGAAGTATGCCGAACACGGCGTTGCTCAGTTCGTGATCCCAGATGTTCTGAAGGTCCCCCCGATCTCAAATCATGGAAACGTTGCCGAGATCGCCAGGATCTTCGGCGGAGCGGATGATCTTCGCGAAGCGGTGCGGGAATTGCAGACGCTGCTCTACGCGGCTTGAGATCTGCAACGTCCCAGGGCCAAATGGGCAGATTCGAACCTGTGGACCTGCGAGTCTTCTGCAAGGACAAGATCCAGGATTTCACTGTGTGGCTAGCGGAGGAAGCCAACCCGCCAACGGTGTCGGAGACCCTGTGCCTTCTTGGATGAGGCTGGGGAAGAGGAAGCGGAGGCCTAATGGCACGTCGGAGGACAACGCAAGAGAACACGAAAACCACTGCTCAGCAGATTGGGAGCATTGTCAAGTCTGCGCGGGACATAATGCGGAAGGACAAGGGGCTCAGTGGTGATCTGGATCGGCTACCAATGCTCACCTGGATCATGTTCCTGAAGTTCCTCGACGACATGGAGCAGGTCCGGGCGGAAGAGGCGAAACTCGCTGGTAAGCGCTTCCGGCCTGCCATTGAGAGCCCCTATCGGTGGCGGGATTGGGCCGCGAAGGAAGACGGGATCACCGGCGATGAACTGATCGCATTCGTCAATCAGGATGAAGCAGTGCGACCTGATGGTGAACGCGGGCCGGGGCTGTTTGCCTACCTCAGATCTCTCCGAAGCGCGAACGGAGCGGATCGCCGCGATGTGGTCGCCACTGTATTCCGGGGCGTCATCAATAGGATGATCAACGGCTATCTCCTACGGGATGTGATCAACAAGGTTAGTAGTATCCACTTCGATTCCTCAGAAGAAATCCACACGTTGAGCCACCTTTACGAAACCATGCTCAAAGAGATGAGGGACGCCGCCGGAGACTCCGGGGAATTCTACACGCCACGGCCTGTTGTCCGGTTCATGGTGGAGGTAACTGATCCACGCCTTGGAGAGACTGTTCTCGATCCAGCCTGTGGAACTGGAGGATTCCTGGTCGAAACGTTCAAGCATCTCGAGAAGCAGTGCAAGACGGTCGGGCATCGGAGAACTCTACAGCAACGGTCAATTCTTGGCGGAGAGGCCAAGCCATTGCCCTACCTTCTAGGACAAATGAACCTTCTCCTGCACGACTTGGAATATCCCCAGATAACATATGGAAACTCGCTTGCCACGAATCTCAGGGAGATTGGCGATAGGGACCGGGTCGATGTCGTCCTCACCAATCCCCCGTTTGGAGGCGAAGAGGAGCCCGGCATTCTTGGGAATTTCCCTGACGACAAGCGGACCTCTGAGACTGCGCTCCTCTTCCTCCAGCTGATCATGAGGAAGCTGAAACGGCCAGCTCGTGGATCGGAGACGGGTGGTAGAGCTGCCGTTGTGGTTCCGAACGGCACACTTTTTGGCGACGGGGTCTGCGCCCGGATCAAGGAGGAGCTGCTGAGGAACTACAACCTGCATACTATTGTACGCTTGCCGAAAGGTGTGTTTGCACCATACACAGATATAGAGACCAACCTGCTTTTCTTCGATCGAAGCGGCTCCACGGGGACGATATGGTTCTACGAGCACCCGCTGCCCGAGGGACGAAAGAACTACACCAAGACCAAGCCAATCCAGTACAGCGAGTTCTCCGATTGCCTGGTCTGGTGGAACAAGCGCGACGAGAATGAGTGCGCGTGGAAGGTGCATGCTGAGGACATACTGGAGTATAACGAGGACGGGACGCTGACTTCCGTCAATCTGGACCGTAAGAACCCGAACAGCTCCGAGGCCCTGGAGCAGTTGCCGCCGAATCAGATAGCCGATGAGATCGTTGCGAAGGAGAAACTCATTCTGAAGATCATGGATGAGGTCAAACAGATTCTTGGGGGACACCGAGGTTGAATGCCAGACGGAGAATTAGCACGCTCGGAGATGTTCTCAGGCGGTCTGAGGATTGGGTCCAGATTGATCCCAGCGAGTCATACAAGGAGGTCACTGTCCGACTCTGGGGCAAAGGTGTAGTCCTCCGTCGAATAGCAGCCGGGTCAGAAATCAGCGGCGTTCGACGTATTAGGGCCCGTTCGGGCCAGTTCATTCTCTCCCGTATCGATGCTCGTAACGGCGCTTTTGGGCTTATCCCGGATGCTCTAGACGGGGCTGTGCTGAGTAACGACTTCCCAGTTTTTGACGTAGATCACTCACAGATGCTGCCGCAATACCTGTCGTGGCTAAGCAAGACGAGGGGCTTCGTGGACCAGTGCAGAGCAGTCAGCGAGGGGACAACCAACAGAGTCCGGCTCAAGGAGGATAGATTCCTCGCAATCCAAGTAGTGTACCCTCCCTTGTCTGAACAAAGGCGGGTAGTTGCAGCGATCGAGCAAGTGGCGTCCAGATCTCATGAGGCGATTAGGCTGAGGAGATTGGCTGCCGCTGAGCTCAAAACAATGTGGAATTCGCTCCTAGGTAGCAGCTTTCGAGCGGAGGAGTCCGAGCGCTGGTCAAGTAAGGAATCTGCCGTCACTGCTTTGGAATCCCAGGCTGAGGCTTGGAAAGGGACCGAGCTAGCGAGATACAATAACGCGCACCCAGCCAAGCCCAGTTTCTATCCAGATGGTCCCCACAAGCTGCCACGAGGCTGGGTGTGGACGGACCTGGGAAGTGTGCTCACGCATCTGGTCGACTGTGTCAACGACACACCAGACTTCGTAGATGAACCCACAGGCTTTCTTGGACTCAAATCCTCAAACATCCGTCCCTACGGCCTGGAGTTGCACCAGCGCTGGTATGTCACCGAAGAGGACTTCGGACTGTGGAACCGACGGGAGCAGCCCCAACCCGGAGATCTAATTCTGACTCGAGAGGCACCAATGGGCAACATCTGTATACTTCCAGATGAGATCACTGCATGCCTCACCCAGCGGCTCATGCTCCTTCGCTGTGACTCGAGGTTCGTGTCGAACAGGTACTTACTCCACTACTTGAGCTCCCCACAATTCAATGACCAGATTGATGAGAAATGCAGAGGTATGACCGTTCCCCACATCCGTGTGAAGGACACGCCCGCATTTCGAGTGCCATTGCCTCCCCAACAACTGCAGGCACGAGTTGTCAGGTACTTGGATGGCTTGAGAGAAAAGGTGGTTGCCGTACGAGATCTGCAAGCTGCAACTGACCCTGAGATTGCGGCCCTGCTACCTTCATTCCTCGATCTCGTCTTCAAGGGAGAAGATTGATGGCCGAGGAGCTGCGGTTCATCGATCCAGCAGTCTCATGTGAGGTGGTGCTCAGGAAAGTCAGCAGAGCCCTGTACGTAGTTGCCGAGGACCAATTCGAGCGCCTCCGCAAGGTTCGCAATCTCGGACTGGCTGGCCAGTTCCACCCCGCAGCAACACACAGCCGGCATGATCACCTCGTGGGGCTAATGCGGTTGTTCGAGAAACTTCTACTTCAGCCTCACGGAGACGGATTGCCCAAGAAAACACTCTGGTCCTTCTGGTGCAGGCTTTGCTTTGGCCAGACGGGGCACGCTGCCTTCAGCTATGATGCCGAGAAGGCCGTCCTGCTGGCATGCCAGTTGGACCCATCCTTTCGACAAGAGTTTGTGGATTTCCTCGCACCTGTCACCGAGGAGGCAAGTGTTACTGGCAGTGAGACTGGTGCGGGGAGCAGTGCTGCCAAGAGCAAGAGAGGGGCCGAGTGGCTAGCCGCAATGATCGATGGGAACAACTGGAAGCGGGTACACCTCTGGGTTGCTGCCCTGAAGCTCATCCAGCACGCTCGCCTTGGGGGTGTGTTGAGCCAGGAGGAGGGCAAAGAGCCAGGGTTCGACAGGCGCGCCGCTCTCGATATTCTCGTCAATCCCGAAAGCGAATGGGATGACAAAATCGTCAGATTGAACTGCCTCGACGCGGTGGTCAGAGATCTGACCTTCACAGGGCGCATGAATTTGGTGCTCGACGTAGATCGTCTTGTAGCCACTGTCAATGTCGATGATCCCATGTGGGGTTTGTTGGAGAGCCTCGGCAAGTACTTGACGGCCACCATGTACGCCTCCCCCGAACGACAGATGGAATCTGCGCTGTTTCAGCGCGCACTAGCTGAACGTCTGACGAATGGAGCAGTTTCTCTTGAGGAGCTCTTCGGAATCGACCATAGAGACTGCCTATCAGACGACGATCTCAAGGCAAGGATGCTGCGGACCACTCTCGGCAAGCAGATCTTCGATCAGGAAATCCGCCAGGGGTGGCACACGTGGCACATTCGAGCGGCCATTGACAAGGAGAAACCTCCATGCACAACCGAGATGGAGCTCCTCAGCCAGAAATCTCGAAGGACTTACTTGTCCTCTCCATCACGGCAGAAGGTCCTGTGCTACAAGATGCTAGGTGGAGACGCACTGGGCTTGGCCATACGCCACAGAGGTAACGTCGATCGGTCGACCCCGGCCACGTTCCTGAGAGTGTGCCGGGCGCTCTCCCTCCATCAGCATGCTGTGGTGAATCCGTCTGACCTGTTCCAAGCGACGTCCGAGGCGATCATCGGCAGGAGGATTACCCACGCGATAGACAGCATGATCACACTTCTGTCGGATCTCGAACTTGAGACGGACGCTCTGAAGCGAGCCGCAAACTACGTCCACGGAAGATACCGCCCCAAGGGGCAGACCATAGATCAACTGAGTCTTGTGATTGGTGGAAAGGGCTACCCCATTTCCGGTCAGGTCGATGATCTATTCCTCAGTGTAATGCACGCCGCGCTGGTGAGTGATCCGGCTATGCAGAACCGTCTCGGCATGCCCGCAAGGCAGGCAAGGGCTATTCTATGGAGCCACCTGCTATCTCGACAATCGGTGTATTTCAAGGGTAAGGTCGCCGTGGTGATAGCGAATCTACTGAGGGACGCTCAGCGGAAGCTGGGCGCGAGGACTGCTCGGAGACAAGCAGGAGCCGCGCAGGACCTAGAGACCTATACATTCTTGGAGGCGCTGCTGTCTCCTGCAACGGAAGTCTCGTTTCGGATCGTGCTTCCCAACTTCACTGTTATGAGCGACGAGAACAAACCCGAGAACGAGTACGATGTCGTCTCGCTCATGCTGAGAACGCACGGAGCGGCAGAAGCGTGGGTGTGGGGTGTCACATGCGACAGCAACGTGCAGAAGAAACAGAGGGATGATCTCGCGAAGATCCAGAAACTGAAGAATATCCTTGGGACTCGATGGGGCGGTGAGATTCGGACCGTGACCAACTACGTTCATCTAGACCGGCATGCCATCTGCGTGGAGGTTGACGGACGACAAGACAAACGCGCATTTGGCAAGTCCGCGACGCGTGGCTCTGATCCGGACACCGGTGTCTCCGACGAGGCATAGCCACGACCGTCCTGCGACAATGACTTCGCTGTTTCGGGCTTGCTGCATTTGCAGACTAGGGAGGCTAGCTCCTGTGCTACCGACGCTTTGCAGGGGGTCCGGGAGTAGATATCGTGGCCCCGGACGATCCGAGTGTTTCGGACGCTGCGAGGTCCAATGTGGCGGAGCATTTGATTTCCACTCGCGGTCCGTCCTCGCGGCTAAGGATGATCACTGGAGGCGATCCGACAATGAACATCAGCGACATTGAAGAATCTGGCGTTGAGATTCTCGCGCTGTTGCGCGCCTATCAGTATGGCCCACTTGACCGCCGAGAAACGCGGATAGACCCTGTGGTGCTTGGCTACTTCCAAGGCCGATTCGGAAAGATGTCCCGCCAACACTACGTTCGCATGCACAGCAAGCCGAAACCGCAGAGAATCGACTTCAGACATGGTACTCACAACCCAGTCGTTATTGAGTTGGCTGTTCGCCCACCAAGCGGACTGCGGGAACTATATGGTTCGCAGAACAAATCCGAGCTGCGCAAGCTCACGCGTGTGTTGCCCAGCCAGGCTAGACTCCGTGTGCTCCTTCTTCTGGATCTGTTCCACAAGCCGATTCCACTTGCCAACTTGAAGGCGACGTACGACGTGCAGAACGCGGGGCGGGGCAAGTTCAAACGCCACAGAGTCCGTGTCATCTATGTTCACAAGGACGTTCAGTACAATTTCTCCTGGGATCCGAAGACCAAATAAGGAAGCTCGCCTGGTTCCGAGAATTTCTGTTGGCGAATCGCGGACGTAGCCAGATTGATCGGTCTTCTCAGCTGCTACAGGTAGAGGAAGCCAATTCCTGCTAGCTCGAGTGTCGAAAGATCGCGTTGGCGCTCCAGTAGTGGATCGGTGTCGTTGCAGATCAGCGGAGTTGAATCATGCGATCATTCATCTGTCTCAACCGCGGCGGTCGGCCGTACAAGCTTGCCTGGTTCAACGAGGACTCCAAGGGAGTCTACATCGGCATGTACGGAGCTGTGGCAGGATTTCATTTCTCTTATCATAGCGATGGCACGAGGCACTCCAAGGGTGCTCTATTCCCTGAGCCGATACTTCAGCACAACGCGATTCCGATCGCCAAGATCGAGACCTTCCAGCAAGTAGTGTTTCAGCTCACGCCACTCTCCGACGAAATCATTGCGATTACTGGCTTCGAGCACACGAAGGAGGACGACAAGGCATCGACAGCTATGTTCCTCGACGAGGCCGCCTTTCCAGAGAACACATTGGCCGTGGATGCGTACCTGGTCAACCGGACTTGCGAGAGGGACTTCCTCGACTTTCTGTTTCGGCGATTCCCGGATGACCAGTATTCACTGGTATCACTGGTTGTTCAGGCCCTGGAGTTCTTCCCCAAGCACAAGCTCGGCCTCGCGCTGCTGACCGGCAAGGGTGTGATCCCGCAGCAACGGGGTTGAACGCCGAGGAAATGCTGGCCTTGCCAGCGTCAAGAACGCTTATCGGACAGCCATACGGCCGAGCCGTGCGGCGATGTCATCGTTGTCGGCAACGATTCTGGATGTCACACTTTGGAGATCTTGCGGGAAGATCAGTCTTTCGGCACAGGACCCCGGGCAGGAAGACGCAGGTTGCGGACGGTCGTAGGCTCCGAGGTCATCAGCTCGTTTTCTCTGGCGGGGCTTCGTCAGCGAAGAGAGGCACCATGGTGCGGGCTCCAACGCGGAGGGCAGGTGAATCCTTATGCACCTGATCGAGATACGGATCGACAACTTCCGGCTGTTCGGAACGGACACACAGGCGCTTGTCCTTCCGATCCGGCCGGGCCTCAACGTGCTGGCTGGTGAGAACGACGCCGGGAAGACGGCTGTCATTGACGCGATTCGGCTGACGCTAGGCACAACAAGCCAGGAGTTTCTCCGCATCTCTGAGGAAGACTTCCATCTTTCAGGTGACACACGTGCAACCGACTTCACCATTCGGTGCAGGTTCGCAGATATTGACGAAGGCGTCGGAGGGTCACTCCTCGAACACTTGTCCTACGAAAGTGGGCAGCCTTGTCTCTACGTGACCTTCCGTGCCACGCGCAATGAGGCATTGAGCGCGCGGCGACGATTCAGTGTCGAAGTCAGATCCGGGCCCGACGGCAACGGGCCGAAACTGGAAGGCGAAGCCCGCGTCCTACTCCAGGCAACCTACCTCCGCCCCTTACGTGACGCCGAGCGTGAGCTAGCCGCTGGACGGAATTCTCGACTGTCCCAGATACTCCAGCACACCAAGGAGATCGCAGAGCATAAGGACGAAGTGTTCGAACCGGCGTCGTTTGTGAGGGCTGTGACGGAGAAGGAGGAAACAGAGTTCCCGAAAAGCGTTGCGAATGTCTCGCGTCTTGCCGATCACTTGATCCAGGAAAACGAGGGTATCACGAAGGCCAGGGGCCGGTTGGATAGAACCTGCCTTGCGGAACTCAGCTTGGGCGACGAACAACTGGGAAGCAGGGTGTCTGTCACAGACATCGCGAGCGCCGACCAGCGTCTGCGAACAGTCCTGGAGAAGCTCGAACTTCGTCTTGCCGCGTCTGGCGACCCTAGGGGCCAGCTTCCGCATGGGCTGGGCTACAACAACCTTCTATTTATGGCATGCGAGCTCCTGCTCCTTGGGCAGGACCGGGACACTCTTCCACTCTTGTTGATAGAGGAGCCTGAGGCGCATCTTCACCCACAGCTTCAGCTGCGGCTTATGGAGTTTCTACAGGAAGAGGCCGCTTCGGCAGTGGGCAGGCAGGTGCAAGTCATCATCACAACGCACAGCCCTAACCTGGCTTCGAAGGCCAAACTCGCCAGCATGATCCTCTTATTCCAGGGACAGGCATTTCCACTAGCACCGGAATACACCCTGCTGTCCAAACCAGACTACCGATTCCTTGAGCGATTCCTGGATGTGACGAAGGCAAACCTGTTCTTCGCGAGAGGCGTCGTGATTGTAGAAGGCGACTCTGAAGCTCTGCTCCTGCCTTCCCTGGCTTGTCTGGTGCGCCGTGATCTCACACGATACGGAGTGTCAATCGTGAACGTAGGAAGTCGTGGCCTACGGCGGTATGCACGGATCTTCCAGCGCAGGTCGATGGCAGACGGGAGCATCGCTCCTGTCATCCCGATCCATGTGGCGTGTCTGGCAGACCGTGACATCATGCCAGACTGCGCCACCGAAGCCTTCGGTTTGAAGGACCACGGAGACGACTCAGAAGGAAAGAAGCGAGAGCCGAAGTTTGAATCTGATCTGGCCGACGAGGCTGCGCGCCAGAGTCTGATAGAGGACAAACGCCGCGGCGACGGCGAAAACGTGAAGACCTTCGTGTCAGACCACTGGACCTTGGAATACGACCTTGCCCACGCTGGGCTCGGCTGTCTGCTTTCGCAAGCCGTCGCCTTGGCCAAGGACGAGGTGCGGCAAGACCGGAAGAATGACGACCAGACTACTGTCTCGCCTAAGGACGACGCAGGGGAAGACAAGAAACGAGTCGAGGACGCAGGGAGCAGCCGCGAGAAAGTCCTTCGGAAAGCGACGAAGGCGTGGGAACAATTGGAGCATGAGCATCAGGACCGGAGTGACAAGGCAGAGTTCCTGTCATGCAAGGCCTATGAATCCCTGCGCAAGAGCGTATCAAAACCGATGGCGGCCCAGCACTTGGCATCCCTGTTGGAGGAATCCTACGATCAGAAGGGCACGGAAGAGGCGCGAGAAAGACTGCGGAAGTGCGTGCCCAGCTATATCCAGAAAGCTATCGAGTATGTGACGTGCGCGAATATCTCAAACCGAACGCCTGAGTCGTCCGGGGAGACACGAGTAGAGGAGCTGGAGGAATGACAGGGGCAGACCAGAGAACAGAGGCTCTGCTTCCAGAGATTGTGGACGCCGATATTCGAGAGGCCGAGCAGCTGCTCTGTGTGGACTTCGACGAGTCCCGCTGCGCGATCCTACGCTCGAATGCGAGCTTTGATGTTCAGGCGTGCCCCGGTAGCGGAAAGACGACGCTCCTAGTGGCTAAGCTCGCCATCATGGCTAGCAAGTGGCCCCATGCCCGTCGGGGAATCTGCGTGCTATCTCACACGAATGTGGCTCGTCAAGAGATTGAGAGGAAGCTCGCCGGGACCACGGCTGGACAACGGTTGCTCAACTACCCACACTTTGTGGGGACAATCCACAGATTCGTCAACGAGTTCCTGGCTCTGCCGCTGCTCCGTTCGGAGATGCGCGAAATCAGCCGCGTTGATGATGATGCGTGCTTCCACTGGATGAAGCGGCATCTGATGTCCTGGCCAACAAGCAAGCGGCTTGGGAACCTGCCTTACAGAGGGAATACGTTTGACAGAAACATCAGATCTCTCGTGTGTTGCGGTGTTCCCGAAACCCTGCAGCCACCGAAGAACTGCAACAGTGACCAGTGGAGCGCATTTGTCGAAACAAAATCCAAAGCTATGGACAAAGGTATCTACTACCACGCGGACATGTTTGCAGTTGCGGAGCGGCTCCTGAGTGAATGTCCAGTGGTCGCCGGGTTCGCGCGATTCCGTTTCCCTGCCGTCTTCATCGATGAGATGCAGGACACGTCAGAACTGCAAAACCGAGTGTTGGCCGCAGTATTCCCGACTTCATCCTGTGGATTGCGACAGCGGTTCGGCGACTCCAACCAAGCCATCTACGACTTGAGCCAGGCGGAAGCGATCACCGACTCATTCCCAGGCAACGATATGCTGGAGATCCCTGACAGTCAGAGGTTCGGGTCAGACATTGCGACCAAAGCGGCACCGCTCGCTCCCACTCCCCCAGAACCCACGCTGGTGGGAGTAGGCCCGCGCAGAAATCTGTTCCCTGTTCATGTGGATTCCAGCGGCCTACCACACACGATTTTCTTGTTCGCTGCGGGGTCCGTAGAGCAAGTCCTTGCCTCCTTCGGCTCCCTCCTGCTTGAGAGCTTCCCAGATAACGTGCTCCACTCCGATGCTTTCGTCGCGCGCGCGATAGGCAGAGTCGGTAAGCCAGGTGAGGACGACAGCAAGTGTCCCAGGCACTTGGGAGATTACTGGGAAGGCTATGAGCCACGCGCTGCGAGACTGGACCCACGTCCGGAGAGGCTTGCTGACTATGTGCACCTCGCCCAGCGTGGACGATCCGCGCTCGCCGATTGCGCGTACGCTGTCAAGACAGTCGAGAAGGGCCTTGTAGAACTGATCGAGATCCTGGGTCCAGATGAAGCACCACCGAGTAGACAGGGGGTCCGATGGTTGTCTGAAGCGATTAAGGATGATCAGGAGGCGCTAGGGTTTCTCCGCCGCCTCATGTGGGGGTGGTGTATAGAAATAGCGCCGCCAGGGGAATCAGAGTGGGTAGGCCAAGTTGAAAGCCTCAAGCGGGTTTTGCGCCCGATCACTGGAAATGACTGGCCGGAAGGAGCGAAGACCTTTTGCCAATGGTCAGCGGAGTTCATGGGAGAGCCGGTTCTAGATGCTCCTACGAGGCGCACCGGGCCGAACCTCTACCATTTCGTCGACGGGGAGCGGTTTGTCGAGATCGACGTAGGTACGATCCACAGCGCGAAAGGCCAGACACACACGGCCACTCTCGTGTTGGAGACATTCTACAAGAGGCATGACTTGGCGGATCTACTGAAGTGGGTTCTGGGTAGCAAGAGTGGGGCAGAACGGAAGGAGGGTCCGGAGCGGCTGGCCAGAATGCGGTTGGTCTACACCGCCATGACTCGTCCAACCCACCTCCTCTGTCTGGCCATGCGGCAAGAGGCTCTGGGAGATGGCCAAGAGCTCAAGACCCGTATCGGACAATTCCAGTCTATGGGATGGAAGGTCCAGGTCGTGAAGTAACATCGAGCTGTTTGGTGGTCCGAAGGACGCCATACACGACACCGATTCCCAGGTTTCGGGCTCCCCGCATTCGTAGACGGGGAAGAGTGGGCTTGTCGCTACCGACGTTTGCAGGGGTCAGGGATTAGGTATCGCGTCCCCGGACGATCAGACAGACTCCGAATCGGATCTCCGGCGCGGGCAGCGAGGCGTTACCTTCCACCTTATCAAGACGTTGTCCTGATGGGTAGTCTCTCCTAGATTACCGAGTTCTGTTGGCAACTGCCGTTACGTTGGGGTAAAATAGTAGTGCAAACCAAGGGCATCCCCACGGATCAGGTCGGGAGGCAGACAGTGATACGGCGAATGGCTACTATGCTGCTGCTCTTGTCGGCTGCGCCCGCTGCGGACGCCCGGGCGGTCACTTGGGTCGTCCCCTCCCAATGCCCCACCATCCAGGCTGGCATCGATTCGGCTTCCGCCGGTGATACGGTCCTTGTTGCCTGCGGCACCTACTACGAACACGACATTTTGCTGAAGTCCGGTGTGGTCTTGCGAAGCGAGACTGGGAACGCAGATTGCGTCACGGTGGATGCGCAGCAACGTGGGGAAATCCTACGCTGTGAGGATTGCGCCGCCCTCGTCAGGATTGAAGGTCTAACAGTAACACGGGGATACTCATCGTGGCAGGGGGGCGGAGTATTCTGCGAGAACTCGTCGGTGGCGTTTTCCGGCTGTAGGGTCTCGGGGAACTATTCTTCCTACCTCGGCGGGGGTGTCTATGCGGAGAGTTGCTCCCTAGTTTTCAACAACTGCATCATGTCACAGAATTCTAGCGGATCCTCAGGCGGGGGAGTCTACTGCTGGGACTGCGCTCTTGAGATGACCGACTGTACTTTCTCGGGCAACTCTGGAGGCCATAGTGGGGGTGGGTTGTGTGCCCAGCGCGGGCAGCTCACGAGGTGCACCTTCTCGGGCAACTCGGCCCGCCTCGCGGACTTGTCGGGTGGAACCGGTGGTGGTGCATGGTGCGGCTCGGCTCTTGTTACGGACTGCACTTTCCGGGACAACAGCGCATGTGCGCTGGGGGGCGCGCTGGGCTGCTACACTGCAGTAGTGGCCAACTCCATATTCTTCCACAACAGTGCTGGCGCGGGGGCGGGTGTCTACTGTGCTGACTCTGCTGCGACGCTGACGAGTTGCACGCTTTCCGGGAATTCCGCACCTGGAGCTTCGGGCATCCTCGCCGAGAACTCGTCTGTAACCATGGAGAAGAGCATCGTCGCGTTTGGAACAGGCGGTGAAGCTGTCTGGTGCGAAGGTACGGCGAGTGCGCAGCTCAGCTGCTGCGTCCTTTTCGGGAATGGTGGTGGGAATTGGGTCGGCTGCATTTCAGATCTGTATCCTGGAGCGGGGAACTTGGCAAGCGACCCTCTCTTTTGCGATCAGGACGGTGGTGATTTGCGGCCGTGCGCATCGTCGCCCTGTCTCCCTGAGAACAACACTTGCGGGGTTCTGCTGGGTGTGCTGCCCTTGGGGGAATGCGATTGTCCTGTTCATGTGACGCACTCGGTTCCGTATGACTATCCGAGTATCGCCGAAGCGCTCGCTGCAGCCACCTACGCCGATACGGTCTTGGTTCACCCGGGGACCTATGTAGAGAACGTTGTCATTCCTTGGGGGGTCGCGCTGTTGAGTGTCAGTGGCTCTGATTCCACAACGATCGACGGGCGGGGGGGGCAGACGACGGTCAGGATATCCTACGAAGCGGGCAAGACTGGAAGTCCTGACACCCCGGCGAGACTGGAGGGTTTCACGGTCACTGGGGCAACTCGGACGGGCGTGGTAGTACTTGCGTGCGATCCTGTGATCACAGGCTGTGTGGTAACTGGAAACTCGGGCCTTGAGGGTGGAGGTCTGAGTTGCTACGCGGCCTCACCGCGGGTGACCTACTGCACCGTCTACGGGAATCAGGGCAGCACTTGGGGAGGAGGGTTCTACTGTGAGGGCTCGTCTCCCACCGTTGAGAACTGTACGTTCAGCGGCAATTCGGCTCCGGAGGGTGGGGGCATCTACAGCAGGTCTTCCCGGCTCAGTCTCGCGAACTCCGTGGTTGTCTTCAGCACCGCCGGAGAGGCGGTCTACTGCTATGGAGACACGGCCACTCTGACGTGTTGCGACCTCTTCGGCAATGCAGGCGGCGACTGGGTGGGTGCAGTCGAGAATCAGTACGGGAGCAACGGGAACATCTCCGCCGACCCTCTCTTTTGCGATCAGGATGGCGGTGATTTGCGGCTGTGCGCATCGTCGTCCTGTCTTCCTGAGAACAACAATTGCGGGGTTCTGCTGGGTGCGCTGCCCTTGGGGGAATGCGATTGTCCTGTTCATGTGACGCACTCGGTTCCATATGATTATCCAAGCATTTCCGAAGCCCTGGCAGTGGCTTCCTACGGTGACACAGTTCTAGTTCACCCTGGGATCTATGAGGAGAACATCCTCCTTCCCTGGGGAGTCACGCTGCTGAGTACCGACGGATCTGACTCGACGACAATCGATGGGCGCGGGGGAACGACAACTGTCGCGGTGTCGTACGAAGTCTCAAAACCGGGAGGGGCTGACACCCCGGCGAGACTGGAGGGTTTCACGATCACCGGGGCAACTCGCACGGGCATCGTAGTGCTTGCGTGTGATCCTGTGATTGCGAACTGTGTGATCACGGGGAATTCGGGGCTCAAGGGTGGGGGTCTGAGTTGCTACGCCGCCTCGCCAGCGGTCACCTACTGCACAATCCACGGGAATCAGGGCAGCACTTGGGGAGGGGGATTCTACTGTGAGGGTTCATCCCCCACCGTTGAGAACTGCACGTTCAGCGGCAACTCGGCGCCCGAGGGTGGAGGCATCTACAGCAGGTCTTCCCGGCTCAGTCTCGCGAACTCCGTGGTTGTCTTCAGCACCGCTGGAGAGGCGGTCTATTGCTATGGAGACACGGCTACTCTGACGTGTTGCGATCTCTTCGGCAATGCAGGCGGCGACTGGGCGGGGCCAGTCGAGAATCAATTCGGGAGCAACGGAAACATCTCCGCCGACCCTCTCTTTTGCGATCAGGATGGCGGTGATTTGCGGCTGGACAAGGACTCGCCTTGTGCTGGAGGAGAGGGCTCAAATTGCGAGATCGTGGGAGCTTGGGGTGTCGGTTGTAGCTCGACTCCCCCAGCACTCGCAATCGGAGTGTTCCAAGACCCACTTGAGACACAGCGCCTGGAAGTCTATATGGTCTGTTCCGACGAAGTGGACAGTACCTCGGTCATAATAACTGTGGGCAGCGACACACTGGATGTATGGCACTCTGACTCATCGGAGAATGTATGGTGTGGCGACTATGAACTAGTGAGCTCGGTTGAATCACTCTCAATCACTGGGTGTGCCGCGGACGGTGTCGGCCGGGACACATGCGTCGCAGTTAGCTTATCCGCCACCCTACTTGAATCAGCTTGTGGTGGTAGGGCAATGAGCCCAGACGAGAGAGTAAGACTGTTTCTCAGCCCCCGTGCACTGGGCCACGACGCATACCTACTCGTGCTCCAAGGCTGCGCTGCGGACGTGTCTCCGGGGCGGAGCCTCCTTGGAACCGCGGACGCGACACTCCTGTGGAGCAACAATCCGCCGACAACCTCTTGGCCGTATTGCATCAGCCCTCAGGGAATCCTAACCGGCCCATCAGCCACATTGGAGTACGTGTATAAGGGCACAGACCTTGAGCATGAACCGCCCGACCGGCTCTATCTCGAGCGCGTTGGAGGGCCAGCCCTCATCTCTTTGGTTGACATCGTAGCCGGGACAATCTCGGGGATCGTGAGCGAGTTCGGGGTCTTCAGGGCAGCCGTTGGCCCCGCGGGAAGTGGAACCTTGCGTGACCGATGGTTCTTGCAGGCTGATCAGAACTATCCGAACCCGTTCAGAAGAGACACTACTATTCGTTTCGAAATCCGAGACAGACAGAGGCTCTCGGTTGATGTCTTCGATGTGCGTGGACGACATGTCGCGAGAATTCTCGACACTCGAGTGCAGCCAGGCCCCCAAGAAATCCGGTGGGATGGAAGATCAGATGCTGGATATGACGTCGAACCGGGCGTCTATTTCTGCCGTATTCGCGGAGAGCTCAGAGAGTCAATCCGCAAGATCATCTTGGTGCGATGAGGCGAGGGCAGGCTATAACCCGTCGTTGTCCCACCCCTACTATCCAGACTGTCGTTCCCTACTCTTCAGATTCCTGCGCAAGCTTCTCAGGGACCTAGGTGCTATCGCAGCAAGAGCATCTTCTCGACCGTAGCCTGTCCATCCACTTTCAGGCGACAGAAGTAAACGCCGCTCGAGACGGCAATACCGTCGCCGTCCTTGCCGTCCCATTGCTCGAAGTACAGGCCGGGATCCATGTACTCGTCCACGAGGGTTCTCAGCACCTGCCCGTTCACATTGTAGATTCGCATGGTCACTCTGCCCACCACGGGAATCGCGTAACGAATGGAGACCGTGGGATTGAACGGCTGAGGATACGCCTCAAGGACGGGCGGTGGATGCGGGCCGCGGCCTTCTGAACCCTCATCGCTGACATTGCTGAGGAACCTGTCGCTTGAGAAGGTAGTATAGGCAAATGTGGCCTCATTAGGAGGACAGGGCACGTAAATGTTCTCATAAGGGTCATGATAAAGGCACGAGCCCTCTTCTCCAGGTTCCGCCTGGTGGACAAGGAAGTACACGAATGTCTGGAGCGTGCACGCGTCAGCAAAACGATCGTATGCGCTCAAATCGCACCACTTGTAGTCAAGAGCGTCCTGAACATCTGCAGCAAACACGCCGTCCATCATGAGCAGGGGAGCAGCGCCGTCAGTCGGAGCCCGATGGTGTCCCCAGCAACCGGCCCTTTCCCCTGACGGCAGAGAGACAACCTTCGTGATCCGGAAGGCCGTCGCCACTACCTTTCTAGATGGAAACCCGCAGTCATCGCCGGCAGGACAATTCCATTCGTACGATCCAATGAGTTCCATAGCATCTTCATAGGATGTGCTGTAGTGATCAATGTCGGCGTACAGCGCGTCGTAGACGGCCAGTCCGGCGTCAGCCCGGCCCCATCCCACGTGATAGTTGGGCCTCCAGGCGTCGGGTATGTCCTCATCTCTCCAGCACGGATTGGAACTCCACTCCATTATCCCGTAAACATCCTCCGGGATAGGTCTTACATGGAAGACATTGTCTTGTCGGTCCATGTAGGCATCAATCACCATCGCCCCGAGACCAGAAGCGAGGGCCGTTGCGGCGGAAGTTCTACTCGTCAGGCCCATGCGATACTTCAGGCTGTCTGTGGCGGCCGTCCCCTTCTTGCAGCTACTCCAGAACTGTGAACACCGCTCGAAATGGGGAGCGGGAATGCCCTCAGTCCCAGCAGGCAGGGCGAGGTCGATCCAGCCGTAGGGGTACATGAGAGGATCAAACCCACAGTTGCCGTGGAAGAACGTTGGGTAATGGTCCCCGGTCTTTCCCGTTGTGGTAATCGACTCAACCCAAGGGAACGCTGCGGGATACAACACATACGGGGTTGAACAATCGGGAGGCGGCTCGACTGGAGAATCCTCGTTTCCGGCAGCAAAGAACATCGCCACCGAGTCCTCAGCAAAGGCCTTTCGAGACGATCTCCGTAGACTAAGATTGGTCATCAGCCAAGTGTTGCGCGGTTCTTGAGTCCAGTAATCTGTGCAGGGATTGGCATACACGCCGTAGGAAAAACTCCCCGACGCCACGTGGCACGCATGCTCCGTCGGATCTCCGACTTCGTCAAATACCTCCCACCACCTATCGCCGAATTCTTCGTAGCATGGGTAGGTGCCCTCCCACAACTCGGTGCTGCAGACACGCATGGCGCCCAACTCAACATTACCCCAGCAAATGCCTGCCATCCCCATTCCATCGGATGTCTTGGAAGCGATCAGACCCGCCATGGCTGTTCCGTGCCCATTGGGGCAGCAGTATCCTGATTGGACCTCCTCATGTGCGATACCTGAACCCAAAGCGGTCACCCAGTCCTTGCCGGTGTGAACGACATTGTTGCCGCCGTAGCTAATCGTGCTATCTCCGCCGAATTCCGGATTCGGCCACCAGATACCATTGTCGAGAACAGCAATCCGGATATTGTTGGAGATGAGATCGTAGCCCCATGCCTCGGGACAGTTCAGTCCGATTCCATCGCGATCATGAAGCGGCCACTGCATATGCTTGATCGGGACGGTCTCGGCACTACCCCAGTTGTCGCAGTACTTATCGACTTCGTAGGGGCAGCAAAGCGTGCTGTCATCAAACACCTGCTCGTCTGGGATCTCATCGGAGAGCACACCCGCGGCGCCTGTCGATGGGATTGGATGTAACCCAAGCACTGACCGGCATTCACACAGAGCACTCATGTCCTCGATGATGTTCTCGGACGGTGAGCTCAGCCTCACTAGGTAGGTATCCTCCAAACCAAGGGCCTCGGCGCGCGTGTCGTCTCTGATGACCTTGAGGATCTGCTCGACGTTTCCCAATGTATCAAGCGCGTCGAAGAGTGAGCTGTCAGGCACTGAGCTCCTGGAGAAAGCGGTCGAATCCTTGGAAGCACCGAGATAGACACTGCCTCCTGTAGTCGTTATCTCGAACAGATCTTTGCAGAACGCCGAGTCTATCTGCCCCGACGTCATTCCTCGATACTGCCAACGAAGGATGTTGTCGTAGAAACGGAACTTTCCGATCAGGTGCTCGTCTTCCTCTTTGTACTGGCCGTAGAATTCCCACTTGCCTGTGTCGGGGCTGACGGTCCAGCCGAAGCACAGCTGCACTCCAGCAACGGAATCCACGTACGACATGCTGATGGTGTCTGAGGTGGATGGGTACTCCGCCCACCAAGAGTAGTCATCGTTGTTGGGGCTCTGAAGCCCCTTGAGGCATAGGTAGAAAGGAGTTGTGTCTGGGGCCTCCAGAGCAAAGGGCCCCAGAAGCTCAACATCGCCCCACGAGCCCAGGCCGTCCCCCTCACCTCCTCCACTGCCCCCCACTTCTTCCGCGTCCGCTTCGTCAGCGGCCATGTCCCCTCCGTCGGTGGGCCCATCAGTATTCCCACCGGTATCGCCTGTGCCGCCACCGTCCTCTTCACCGCCACAGTCCGGTTCGGGGCCGGAGTAGGTTCCTCCAATCGCACAGCCGCTGGCGAGAGCAATGTCATCCTGTTCATAGTCCACTGTGCAGTCCAGGATGTATAGAAGCGAATCGTCGTCCGAAAAGGTGCTCGGTATGAGGCTCAGATCGATGGGCAGGTCCGTCGAGTCCAGGGGACCGAAGCTCCAATAGGCGAGGATGGCAATTCCGTTCGTATCCGGCTCAACGCAGGCTTCGAGAGCAGTAAGACCCCCGCCGCCCTCGTGGTCTCCGAGTGTCAGGTTGTCTTCGCACCAGTACGGGCCGCCGAGGGCTGGTGCGCCTCGCCCGGTAGGCCATCCGTCCAGAGCAAACTCAACACCCGTGATCGAGTCGATGTCATAAGCGACAAGCGCGAAAAAGCCGTAGCCATCGGCTGCTGCGAGGTCCTCCGCGGAGATTTCTAGGCTGATGGAATCACAGGCGGAAGGAGCAAGTTCCGCGCATCCGAGCGAATCAGAGGACGCTACTAAGTGCAAAGCGAGCTTGGCGCTCGGGTTCTCTCCAGCAAGAACGGGTGTCACCATACCGATGACAATAACACAGGTGATCAACAAGGTTCTGCTGGACATGTTCCACCTCCGATGCACGACGACACAGTCCTGAGAAGACTCGACCGAATTATGCTGCCCGTAACAACTTATGCCGCACCTCGTGACGGAGTCAAGTGTATTCTCCTAGGACAGCAATTCTCCTTCATATGACTATGACTGACAGGCGGAAACATGTGGGTGCTTCACTTGTCGTTGCTGCGCGGGACTTGGGACCGTGATCCTTCTGCCTAGATTCTGAACGGTCAAGGAGCAGCCGTACGGCCGAGCCGTGCGGCGATGTCGTCGTTGTTTGCAACGATGCTGGCCGTGATACCCTGGAGGGCCTCCAGGAGGATCTGTGGGGCGTCGGGAACACCTTGAGTCCTTCGGGCCAGAGCGAAGACGAATTCGGCCGCCTGATGTCCCGCTCGATCGCCTGCTTCTCGCTCCGCCCCGTCCCAATGATCGCCCTTCTGCTCTCTCTTTGCCGCCTCGACAGCTTTGACCAAGGCCTCGATGTATCGCGGGATGTCCAGGCGGCCGGAACGGGCCAGTGCGGCGGCTTCGTTGAGAACGGATTCCAGTCTCAGCATGGCGGCATCTGCGAGCTTCGATAGGAACTCCAGACGAGCCCTCTCACCTTCCAGCAGCCACCGCCTCCGCTCGCCCTCCACGGCGCGCTGGAGATCGCGGATCTCCGCATCGTACCGGACCGCCCACCGCTGGAGAGTGTTCAGGGATGGGGTCCTCCCGAACTGCCCGCCGATCTCGGCCTGGATCGCCCGGAAGCTGCTCCCCTGACCTCCCGAAGCCCTCCGGGTCTTGAACAGGGTCAGGGCTTCGTCCGGATACCGCTCGGTGGAGATCTTCCCCTTCCCGCGAGCAGACTTCCCCTTCAGCGCCGTGGGCATCCGCACACCTTCACCCATCCCGGCGTCCGCACGAACTCGCCGCTTCCTGCCCCGCGGCTCACCGGACTTCTCGCTCATGGACGCGCCTCCAGACCCCGTTACCTGTGCTGACAGCGTGTCAGTTCCGTAGCTCCCCCAAAACCGAAAGTCAGAAGCACCGATTCTCCCAGTCCCGCTCCCAGCCAGGCTCCACCACCATCCTTGCCCCAAGCCCCTGTCTTCATAGTCATTCCTCCTACCCGACAAGGGGCATTCCCCCTGGTTCCACTCAGCTCTGGCATATAGGGGAGCCCGCCGAGCGGCATCACAGCCCGCCTTCTGCGGCTTCCTGGGGAGGGTGCCAGGAATCGCCCTCAAAGGCCGGAAAGCCCGCCTTTCGGAGTGCGTCCATCGCCTGGAGCCATTCCACCAGCCGGTTCGAACTCAGCTTCATTGGGGAGGCGGCACATTCGAGTGCCCGGGGGGAACCCCGGGCATTTTCATGTGCCGCCAGAGAGGCGAGATGCGAAAGCCGAAAGCCGGAAAGTCAAAGACAAGAAAGCAAGAGTTGTCCGG
>Ga0180432_10002722_pt1 | contig 26265 bp, 33 predicted proteins | sample SS_ome_10_FD_132414 | JGI IMG/M metagenome (GOLD analysis project Ga0180432, IMG submission 132414) | Hypersaline lake sediment archaeal communities from the Salton Sea, California, USA - SS_1_MS_2 metaG | ecosystem: Environmental > Aquatic > Non-marine Saline and Alkaline > Hypersaline >... | reverse complement strand
GGCACAATCCTTCGGGATTTGCTGGCGGGCCGCAGCGTCGATTATACTACATCAAACTACGTCGAACCAGCTACCTTGGAGAACCCATGAAGACAATTGGACTCATCGGCGGCATGAGTTGGGCCATATTTCCCAATGCATTGAAGTTTTACCTCAAAACTTCGATGTTCACTTCCGCTTCGCTTTCCCCTCCATGTCCAGCAAGACTTTCCCGTCGCTATCCTTGAACACTACCGTCCATTCGTTTGTGTCCTTGTCGATGAATCGGGTAACTCCGGTCTTGGTGATCCCGTTGCCCAAGCGTCCTGTCCATGTGAGAGTCTTTGTGGCTTCATCCCACTTGCCCAACTCTTCTCCCCGTGGAATTATACCTTTTGAGTCGAAGTACCACTGACGGTACACCTTTTTTTCGGCGTCGTAGGTCATCAAGATCAAGGTTTCGATGCCACCCGGAGACCACTCGCCTTTGCTTTGAAGCATTCGGCCACCAAGAATCCATTCACACTTCGTGGTGAGGCCCATCGTCTGTTTCTGAGGTGTCCACTGGGCGGGTTTCGACACCACCTGTTGTTCCCAGGAGCCGATAAATCGTTGCAAGACCTTCAACTCTGGGGATTGCTGAATTTCCGTTGGCTCACCCGGCAACACCGGGTGCAGGAACACACTAACTGCCGCAACGAACATCGTGATCTTGACGAGACTTTTCATTTTCTTTCTCCAGGACTGCGGTTTGAGTGCGAAGATTTACCTTGGGGTGACTTGGACGCCCATCATCCTATGCCAGAGCGGGGATGATTACAAGCGACTGGAACCGTGATGAATCCGGTAGAGGCCGAGCACGCCCGACCTACCTCGAACGGACGAATGACCCTGTTGGAAAGGATTTCAACGGAGGTGGCACTTCGACGTACTCAATCCGCCTACCACCAACGGGGCGAAAAGGTAGTAAATTCTTTGAGTACCTTTTTCTCGGAACCTGTCGTCATGCCGGTCTTGCTAGTCCGTGCCACGAACACCGCCCAGACAGCCCGGTTGGAAGCAACTTGTGAAATCCGAAAGTTGGGGGCGGCTGCGATGTCTTGCCTAAGTAGCATCCCGAAAAGGTAGCCAGAAATTTGTTGCCTTTCTCTTGAACGCCCCGCAACGCTGTGCATCTTGTGCAACTGTGCCATCCCGGCACTCTCACAGCCGATTTAACGCTTCGCTTTTGCCGGATGATGTTTCACTCGTTCTTGCTGCGAATGTCTGCCACCGGCGAAGCTAGGGCCCTGTGAGGGGGTTTCTACGCTGTTGAGGAGGACGGGGCGCACAGCTAACGCACAAAGCCCTTCCCCGCCCCGTTTCGAGAAGAGACTATTGGTTGGCAAGCACACCTCGACAGGATCGCTATTGCCACACCCTAAAACCCGTGCTCTTTGGATAGGTTGTCGAGCAAGGAGTCGCCTGTCCTCGGACGGGTACGGTGATCTTTGGGTTGTTGGGGCGCTGGCACGCTCTGTTGTGCCTCCCTCTTCGTTGCTTCGGTCGGCGGCTCTGGTACGTCCGGGCGTGGCCGTTTAGGCACCACCGTCTCAATCAATGTCATCAGGCACAGAGAAGTGATTGCAAGACGCCCACCTTTCTCGCCAACAAACTTTGGGGCACCGTAGCCTTTGTACCAACTGCCCGCCGTACCAGCAGCTATTTCCTGCGAACGAACCAGACGGTCCTGCATTGCCGTTCTCCAAACCTCCCATTGTTCGCCACCGTATCTGTGCATCAGTTGAGTGGCATAGTAGTTGAAGTATGCGTTGTCGTTGGAGGGGCCTGTATCAGCAATGCGTTTTACACCTCTCCTGATCTCGGGGCGGCTTCTGTCTGCACTCAGTTGTAGACGGCCCAGCAATCCGATCGGCGTAGTGCTGACGCCATTTCCCGGCTTGGCGTAGCCATAAGAACTCCCGTCATCCGATTGTACGGAGTCCAGAAACCCCCACGCTAGCTTTGCCGTTTTCTTTGGAATGCGAAGCCGACCTGCGCTAGCGTCCAGCGCACCCATTTGCCATCCAAACACAGACGTATCTCCGGGTTGGCGTGGTGCATATCGCCATCCACCGCCCACAGGGTCTTGGCTATAGACAATGAAGTTGACAGCGCCTTGGGCTGGTGCCAGTAGTTGCTTGTCCCGTGTTTGTGCATACGCTTCGCAGAAAGCTCGGGCACAAATCCCATGGCTGTACATCGTGGATTTCTGCTCCCACAAAGCGGCCCCGTTCGCACTTATCTTCATTTGCTTAGCCAGAAACACCAAGCCCTTAGAAACCGTTGGCTGATATGGGCCATGACGATGCGTGTATCCAGCGTGAAGAAAGGGAAGAAGGCCCATCCCCGTCGCTGCGTTTCTACAGTCTGTGAGATCACCAGGGTTAGGGCCAGTGTCAAATCCCCAACTGCCGTCAGCCCTTTGGTGCCGGACAAGCCAGTTCAGTCCACTCTCAACAGCGTCCCGAGCCAATGACGATCTTACAAGCTTGCCAGGAATCTCAACTATGTGCGTCAACCTCTTCTGCACCTTGGCTGCATCCAAACCCTGAATTCCAGGCTGCGCCTTTCTGTACCAATGCGCAGCCCTCGCAAGGTACGCTCCCTTCTCTGGCTCATTGGCCTCCTGCGCCGAGTCCCACCATCCATCACCCAAGGCAACCTGAGCCTTTGCATTTGGTGAGCCTTGGATTTCTTCTGTCGCTAACTGCTTCAAGGTCGGATCGCTGCACTTGGCCAACATCGAAAATGCCTGCGTCCAACGCCCCCTTGTCAGGTAGTATTTCCCAGCAGTAAGACTGGCCTCTGGGTTGTCGGGGTTTACTTTCAGGACCGCCAGTGCTGGCTTCACCATCATCTCCGCATCATCCGCTTGGCTGCGAAGGGCAGCGATCTGTTCCGCTAGCTTGGTGTCCCCCGCTTTGGTTGCGGCTGAAACTCCGATCCCTGCCGCTTGGCCAGCGAGAGCGAAACGGTCACCGGCAAAGGCTTCGTTGCAGAATTCAACGGCTTTTCCAGTAATAGCCTTGTGCTGCGCAGAGGTCTTTGTCACACTGCCGTACTTCGCCAACACTTTAATCTTCATGTCGAGAGCATCGATCTCGAACACCTCTCCCATCTCATCTACTGCCCGAAATGCGGTCGGACTGCCTGCTTGTATCGCCGTGTCTCGGGCAACACGCAGAAGTGCGTAGCGTTCGGCGGCCCCGTCCGTTTGTCGAGCGGTTTGGAGCAGGGTCTGTGCAAGTGCTTCCTTGTCTGCCAGCGTCGTTGCGGCATCGTATTGGTCTTTGTAGATTTCCCTGACAGTAGCAAGGGCCTGCTGCTGGGTTTCGGCGTCGGGGACGGGATTTCTTTTGGGTCGAGCGATTACGAGCAGGTCTTCGTGGATTTCACGGACGGTAGCAGTTGCTCCGTTCTGCGTCTCTGCGTCGGGAACAGGATGTTCTCTTGTAGGAACGGCTTTGGCGGGGTCCGGCTTTTCCATCAGGTCGGCCATGGTTCGACGGGGAGGTTTGCTCGGAGATGTTGGAGTTCCTGGCTGGACCGAAGGTGTTTCTTTGGCAACTCGCTTGGGCGGGGTATCGGTTTGCCCTCCTTCAACAGGTTGTCTTTGTGGGGCCTGCGTGAAGTCAGAAATGGTCCTCCCTTCCTCGCAGATGAGATGATGAGTGGACATGTGACACAATCCAGTGGCCATGAGAACGTAGGCGTCCTTCTTGACCATGCCAACTCCCTTGGCATACCACGTCTCATCTCGTGAAGCCAATAGTCCGCCAACTCGAAACTCATAGACGATCAAGACACATTCGTGACCCCGAAATCTCACAGCCTTTTGATAGTGAAAGTGGTGGTGCATTGGATCACCATTCACATCGTACGATTTCCACTGCCACTTTTCGTTTGGTCTTGCGCCGACCCTCACAAGCGGGAGCATATCTGAATCGCCAACTCTATAGACATTCTTCGGTTCCCCTGGCGTGACAGAATACTGGGTATCGACTATGGTTTCGTAGACGGAATTACTCTTCTTCGTTCCCAGAGAGCGAAGCTGTTCGACAGTAGCGGCGTCCAATCCAACTGTTGTGTCCGCCAATAACTTGCGGTACCTCTTATTCCCACTGGGGCAGAAATCCTCCGTCAGTATTACATCCGTTACGGTCTCCCCTTCCGAAACATCTGCGAAGCGGAGGTTCTTATAGAACTCTTGTCCCATGTCTTGCAGATCGCCCACGTATTTGTTTCGATCTTCGTCGTCCTCAGCCGTACGTGCTGCCGGTGAGTCCGTCTTCTCCGGAGTGCGATCAGGAGTCCTTGGAGCCATCTTTTTGCCGTCACCGGAAATGACTGCGAGCACCAACAGCAAACACAGTCCAGCTAGGCACGCAGACCCGACGAAGGCGACGACCCTAATTATGTTCCGTGATACCTTCGGCTGCGGTTTCGATCGCATCTTCTCCCGTGGCGTAGCGACTATTCTGGGTTGATCGATAGGATGAGCGGTTGGTAGTTCTGAGTCGTCTTCTTCGCCGATGACCGCCCCCAAGGGGGCAGAGCCTTCCTGTACCGGAGTCGGGGAGGTATCCGGTTCGTCGATTGGACGAGCAAGAGGAAGTTCGTCCTGGCCAACAGGTTTGAGTTCGCCGAGAGGCACCTTGTGCCTCTCTTGTTTGTTGTCCTCCGTGACAGCAATCGTGACAATGCCATCGGCGATACTCACGATTGTGCCTTCGTATTCGCTTCCCGAGCGCACGAACTTAGCGATGTCGCCGATTACGAATTGGGCTGCCATTTTGACACCTAATTGGGTCGCAAGGATGGTACTAGGAAATGCCTCACCCGGTGATGAGAGGCCGTATGCCTTTCTCTCGCTTCCATGCGCCTTCGCAAAACCTCCACCAGAACATCGCCCCTGTGCAGACACTTGGGCATTAGCCTACTCCTGCCATTCCTTCTTCACTATGACCCCCCTCGTAGTTTCAATAATCGCTCTTGCCCCTCCGTCGGCAGGTAGTTCATAGCGAATCGACTTCCCCACCTCGGTGCCGAGGTCCCAAATAGGACAGACCTTTCCCGTTGTGGAGTGTTTCAAATAGTGGCCGCCGATAGTCCATTTGATGGACCGCTCATCCATTCCTATTGCGAGAGCATCAAATGATCTGCGGGTAACATTGTCAATCACGTTTCGTTTCCAGTGTTCCTCGCCAGCAGTTGTTCTAACCCAATGAACGTCCTTGAAGACGGAAACATTCTCGAAAGCCGGGGGCAAAGAGACACCTTTGGTGAAATCCCAGGTGGCAAGACCCCCGTGGTATGATGCGCTTGTGGCGATGAGCGAAGCATCATCGGAAACAGCAATCCGCAGTACGGAACTCTTCGCCCATCGTCGGAGCAACTTGCCGTCACTGAGCCTCCATAGGTCTATGAGTACCCTGCCACTACGATCACCACTAATGCAGATAAGAGCGTTGCCGTCTGCTGTGAAGGAACACCAACCGTTGTCGCCAATAGCCTGAAAGGTGCTTCGCTGGACTCCTGTGTTGATATCCCAGACACCGAAGCACGGTTCGCCACGATCGGTAACGCCTTTAGCGGCAAAAGTTTCGCCATTGGGCGCAAGCTCAAATGACTCTCTTAGTGGAGTCACCTCCCGTATCTGCTTCCAGTCGTCGGTTCGGAACAGCCATAGCTCACTAGCTTCAGCGTTCAACGCAGCGAGTACCCCGCCTGAACGAGACAAGATTATGTGCCAACCGCTACGATCGTAGGTTTTGCCACGGAAGGGTATTTCAGCAAGTTGTTCTCCGGTTTTTGCATTCCACGCCACCAAGGACACTCGCTCCACGTAGTCGCCTGTTCGTGGGACAATTGCAGCAAGTATCCCCGACTGGACGTTATAGGCTACGGCTCTCGTGCCTCGCCAGTTCCCCATCAATCTGGTCTTAGGACATGCAAGTTGCCCCGTGTCGTTAGACCACGTTGCGAAATACAGCACCCCTGTTTGCATTTCATAGCGATATGAGAAAAGACAGTCACGATCCGAAGACAATTGTACCCCGCCAGCGAGGATGTTCAGTAAACGTATCTTCTCATCAGACACTTTCCACATTGCGGTACCATCTCCGTATCCAGACCATGTCCCAAGAAGCCGACCTCCAAACGGAGCATTTGTGGCAAGCAGCGTTCCCGCTTTGTTGAAGCCATCAGAGGCCCCAAGAAACCTCTTGGTTGGTGGCCGGTCACGCAAGTTTCCCAGGAGACCACCCTCAATCTCGTGGTCTTCAAGGAGCGATTTCTCCTTTGCTACTCTGCCTCTCAACGTGGATACAAATTGCTGCCTTTTCTGTTCAATAGTCGGTTTGGGATAGCCATGGCCCGCCAGCTTCTCTGAATGGCTGGCAATGGCTCTATGGAGCAAATCTGTGTTGAATAGAGAGTCCAGGCGTTCAGGTGACACCTTAATCGGCTGCAAAGTCGATGAGTCAAATAGCCAAGAGCCCCGCTTCTCCGACTCACAGAAGAGCAACCTTCCATCGGGTGAGAGCAGCAGGCTAATCGGAAAGCTATTGCCATCGGGAAGATCATCGATTCGCCGAATAGGATTTGTCGCAAGAATTGCCGTTGGAGTCTGCGCAGGTACATTGCTATCACGGGGACTCCGTGAACTCCCTGCGGAACCTGGACTTGGCGAACCCCCCGTTGAACTCGGCAAGTGTTCTACGGAAGCCGAACTCGGTGGACTCTCTGCGGAATTCGGAGTACCCTCTCGAAATCTGTCGGTTTGATTCACTCTCGGTTGCCGTGGAAAGTCAGCCTTAACAACGTCACCATTTGGCTCCGATCGGGAGAGAATGCCTAGAAGGATCAGTACAGGGACGAGTGCGCCAACGCCTACAATGGGCCACAGCCAAATGGGGAACCCTTGTCGGCCGTGTTTTGTGGGGGACCTACTAGGTGGCTGCGAGGATGATTGTGCAGCCGCCATCGCACTCGGCAAGGTCACCGCACCCGTGCAATGCGGACACGCCACCTGCCTGCCAGCGTGAGCCGGATCGGCACCGAACGCTTTGTCGCAGTGCGGACACTTGATGGGAACGGGCATGGTTCGTTCTCCCGGATACGAAGTGTCGGGCGCAAACAAAAGGGAGCGCACCGAGCCACTGCACCTCTGGTGCCCTGCGACGGGCATAGCGGCAACAATGTTCGGGCGCTCCCATATCGGGAGCCATCCCAAACACCGTGCCGCTAACGGAGAAATGTCGCAGTTTCCAGAGGGCGGTGATTGTTCTGGCAAATATCGTTTTTGTCTTGGTTGGCGGGCCTCCTCTTGGCCGCCGAAATGGTATCTCCTTTGTGGGGTGTATCGGGCAAGAGAACATCTTGATTATCCTCTTCCCAAACGAGTTGTCAAGGTCCCTATGCCCGCCTGTCGAGGGGATAAGGTGGGGGCCAACGCTCCGCAACTCGTCCCAAAGGGCCTCGTTGCGGATCGCAGGACACCAGAGGACGCCGGGCGAACCAGAGGAACGCCGAAGCGTGCCGCCAATGGCGTCGGCCCCCACAAGACCGTTTCTCCCTTCGCCGGTTAAGACTGTAGTCAACCCGTTCGTTCTGAAATACGGCCACGCCGACCGTTCATCAAACCCCCAGTCCCCGTTTGAACTCGGCTAGAATTCTCTTGGTCGGGCTCCTGAACAAGGCGAATACGTGGTGCCCAGCGGCGACCGCCTCCACGTCGATCCTGGTTTGGTCCCCGCTTGGATGCACCGTAATCTCAATCTCGCCGCACACCGTCCACGTCCGGTATTGACCGGTGATCTGATGCAGGATGTCGGAGACCCGAACGTGACTGAACCCCGTTGCCTCCAACGCTTGCTTGCAGCGAGGCAGCCAAGCGTCCAGTGGCCCGGAGACGGTGAACACTTCCTGATGGCTACGGCGAACAGGCATTTCTCACCCCGACTAATAGATGAACTTCTCGTTTATCACTCGAAAAAGGTCCGCAGCCGTTTGGAGATCAATCACCAGTGTGAAGCGGGCGTTGTCGAGTGGATCAATCTCCATCTTGCCGGGAACGATGAACGTCGTGTTACCACTTTCCTCGTCTTGAACCACGTCGATGTCCGAATTGGTGCGGCTCGGAATTGGAAGGCGTTTCGCTTCCACAAGGGAAGCAAGGCAACTTCTCAGATCATTCGCCATGTCGTCTTCCAGAGTGAAGACAGTCCGCAATCGTATCGGCTTTGGATAGGCCGATGGGAACTCTGGCAGGTTGTCAAACTGCCGTGCCATCTCGATAGTAGAGGGGGCAACATCCCAGCCAGGAAAAGCTCCGTCAACGGTTATCCATACCTCTGTCTCATCCTCATTCAGGCTTGCTCGAACAGAAAGAGAGATCGAGTTCTGAATCTCCTTCTCGGTCTCCTCAGACAAGCCCTCTCGTTCATTCAGCCTCCTGATCCAGTCGTGAGCCTTCTTTCCCCGTCCCTCTTGGAGTAACCCACAGTTGTGCCACCAACATTGGCCTTCGTACTGAACACCCAGGTAGTAGTTGTCATCTCGGTAGTAGGCGATCCAGCACCAGCGCAGACCAGCACCGCCTTCCTGGACACTGGCACGGAGGGAATCGGCAATTTGGCGAAGCTCCTCAAAGGTTGCCGGGGGTTTGTTTTGGGTTTTCATGTCTTGCCTGTGTTGGCGGGGCGTTTGGTTCCTACTACCAACAAATGCGAACGCCGCCGGAAAACCCGGACATGGATTTTCCAAGAATTCCATAGCTTGCGGCTACCGGGACCGGGTGATAGGATGTAACCGGCATTGGCACAAGGGGTTACGTCGTGGCCGGACAGACGACCCAACTCATCACTCTCTGGCAGGCCGGGGACGCCTCGGCCCGAAGCCGTTTGATGGATCATTGTTGCGACCGGCTCCGATCCCTGGCCCGCCGAATGCTCCGACGATACCCGCACGTCGCCCGTTTCGAGGAAACGGGCGACGTGCTCCAACAGGCGATGATGCGCCTCTGCCGGTCGCTTGAGGCCGTAACGCTCGAATCGGGTCAGCACTTTTGGAATCTGGCAACGACACAGATTCGCCGGGAGTTGATCGACTTGGTTCGGCATCACTACGGGCCTCTTGGACCAGGGACCAAGCACGAGACAGACGGCATTGACGACGGTGACGGGCAACGGACGCCGAAGTATGACCGAGCAGATTGGTCGGCTGAACCATCTACCCTGGCAGAGTGGGCCGAGTTCCACGAGCAGATCGACAGGCTTCCACCCGATGAAAAGGAGGTTGTGGATTTGCTCTTCTATCAAGGGATGACCCAGGAAGAAGCTGCCGAAGTCCTGGGTATTACGGATCGGACGGTTCGACGGCGGTGGGTGTCGGCCCGAACCCGACTGCATGACGTATTGAGTAAGGAGGAGTCCGAGGAGTAGAAAACGATGTCCGGTTTTCCCGGTGGCATCCGCACTTCAGATTAGGGGAACCCACTGACAGACATGGCCGACATACCCAGCATCGACGACCTGCTAGTAACCTGGGAAGAACGATTAGCCCAGGGAGAGGAGGTGTCTGCCGCCGAACTGTGCAAGGATGCCCCGCACCTGCTGGCAGAGGTCGAGCGGCGGATCAAGGCACTCAAAGCGATGCGCTGGATGGATGAGCCGGGCCGGGAGAATGTGGAACCAACCTCCAGCGAACCGAGAATGCTGGGCCGGTATCATTTGGTGCAACAGATCGGTGAAGGTGGTTTCGGTGAGGTTTGGCGAGCATACGATCCGCACCTTGACCGCCATGTGGCGGTCAAGGTGCCTCGTTCCGACCGAGCTTGTTCCGAGGACATGGATACCTTCCTTACCGAGGCCCAAAGAGTCGCAAGCCTCAAACATCCTGGCATCGTTCCTGTGTTCGATGTTGGGCAGAGCGAAGGCGGATGGTTCATTGTCTCCGACTTGATCGAAGGAACCGACCTTGCGCACATCATTGCCACCAACCGTCCCACACCTAACGAATCTGCCCGGATCGTGGCGTGCGTTGCCGAATCACTCGACTATGCCCACCAGGAGGGTTTTGTGCATCGGGACATTAAGCCGTCAAACATTTTGATCGACATGAAAGGTGAACCGCATCTGACCGACTTCGGCATCGCATGGTCTATTCGTGAGGGCCATTCAGCACGTGCGCCGTTTGGAACCTTGTCGTACATGGCACCGGAGGAGATTTCGACTGACGCCAAGGGCCCCAATCCAAAAGCTGACATCTACAGCCTGGGGGTTGTCTTCTACGAACTGCTGACAGGGCAGTTACCCTTTGATGCCGAGAACCCAGCCGAGTTGAGCAACCGGATCATGTCGGAAGAGCCAGCACCACCTCAAGCCATCTGCCACGAGGTTCCTGATAGGCTGCAAGCAATATGTCTCAAATGCCTGTGCAAAGACCCAGATGCTCGTTACCCGACCGCAGATGATCTAGCAAAGGTGCTCCGGTCTTGGCTGGCAAGACGCCGCCGCCTAGTGAGAAGGATGGCAACAATAACAGTCCTGCTCGGTCTGGCCCTGGCCGCAGTCGTCGCCTGGAACCTTTGGCCCCAAGATGCTCCCAGCCTGGACGCCGCCCCCAAAGTAACCCAGCAACCCCCTGCTCCAGAACCAAAGGAACCCGCCACAATTCCGGTTGTGCCGAAGGGTTCTGTGCAGTTCAACGTGATGACCAACAATTTGTTCGTCATGGATGAGACAGCAGTTGCAGCGTACTACTCGTTTGACGAGAAGGATTGGCGAGAGGCCGAAACCGTGCGGAAGTTCGGAGGCTTTCTGGAATGCAAAGTGCCACAATCCGATCTCCTCAAATACAAGGATACGGGCGGAACCATCTTCATTCGGTACGAGAGTGAGGACGGACAGACGAGTAAGACTCACACGTTCCAATTTGGCCCGGCCGAGCCAGGGAAGCACTTTGCCGGTAGGTATCAGCCTCCAACGGAACTGACCGAGGAGCTAGATCGGATCAGGACGGAAGCGGATGACGTGCTCAGATTACAAGATGTCATCGAAGAGCATGCGCCGGATACCGAACCGAAGAAGTAGCGCATCTCTCTTTCTGTCTTTTCGGCATGGCCAGTCTTTGATGGCCCTCTCACAGTCGATTTGACGCATCGTTTTCCCCGGATGATGATTGACACGTTTTCGTTGCGAATGCTTGTTAGGAGTGAAGTGCGGGGCTCTTAGGGGCGTTCTACGCTGTTGAGGGGGACCTGGCGCACAGCTAACGCACTAAGCCCTTCCCCGCCCCGTTTCGGGGCGGGGAAGGGCGGAAGCTCTGTCCACTTCACGTCCTATTCCCGTCTAGTTCCCGTCTCCTTTCAGTCCAATTCCCGTCTCGTTTTCACCACGGCTCAATTCGACACGGGTTGACTATCGTCTTAACGGGAAAAGCAACCAAAAGGATCAAACCATGCCCTGCGACGACACCTTCATGGAAGACGCCTTGTATCCCTGGCTCGATGACGAGTGCATGGCGGACCCTGACCCCGGCGATTGGGACGGGGATCACGAGTCCGGCCTTGCCTCGGCCGGGTTTGGAACTGATGAAGATTACGGGGATTTCGGTGGGGATGAGTGGTAGCGGCCGTACCGGGCAATTCTCCACGGGTTGACTACGGTCTAAATGGGTGAACCAAACGGAGACACAATCATGGGACTCACCGTCCACTACTCTTTCGAGAGCCGCACCAGAAGCGAGACAAAGGCCAGGGAGCTTGTCAAAGCCATGCGGCAAGTCTGTATGGACCTAGCGTTCTCCAAGGTCTGCGACGTGATAGAGCTACAGGGCGAGGATTGCGACTACAACAATCCCAAGTATGAAGGGGATGAAGCTACTCGTTGGCTGCTGATTCAAGCCCGCCAATCCGTTACTCTCCCCTGGACGGTGAACCGGCGCAAGGATACCCAAACAGGTGAGTGTTCCGTCGATGTTCTCCCCTCCCACATCGTCGCCTGCAACGTATGGGGCTTGGATGGTTCGGAACCGATGAATGTCGGGCTCTGCCGTTACCCCGCCGAGATCGAACACGACTACAGCCCCGAGGATGATGCGAAGTTTCGCAGATATGACCCGGACTACTTCGGTTGGCGGGGTTACGGTTTCGACTACCGCAAGTGGAACCGCTACGTTCGCAAGCAAGGGTGGTCTGACCATCGCCAGTATCACTGGCATGATTGCCACAAGGAAACTCGCAAGGTCAAGACCGGTCTTGGCAGCAAGTGGTATTGGTCGAGTTTCTGCAAAACACAATACGCCAGCGACCCGGCTTGCGGTGGTATTCCCAACTTTCTCCGGGCTCATATCAGCACCGTCACTGCCCTGGAACGTATCGCAGAGCTTCCCACGCTGAAGGTCGAGATAAACGACGAAGGGGACTACGGCCGCAACTGGTCTTGCCCCGATTGGCGGGAAGCTGACGCCGAAGGTCGGGAACGTGTTTACCAGTGGTTTGAGGGCCACCATGATCCTGCGAAGTTGGCTGAAGAGGTTGGTGAGTGGAACCAAATGAGTGCTGCCTTTTTCGGGGCTATGAATGATGCCCTGAAAGCCAATGGTGAATTGGGGTTGGAATCACCTATCTCCCAATTCTCCAACTTTGAAAGTTTGGAACACTTCGGGCGCATGAACGCCGACGATAACCGGCTTGCCCCGTTCCTAGAAGCCATGGGGTCGTTGGCGAAAGAGGTTGCCGATGCCAATGCGGTGTAAGCAGAGCAACGGCCCGCAGGGGTAATCATCTCGGCGACAAGGGGATTGGCTGAAAGACGGTGGCTACTTTTGCGGGCAGGTTGACTACGGTCTTAACCGGCGAAAGGAAAGAACCATGATCGAGTTGTGGCGAGACAATCTACGGGAGCCGAACCGATTGCCAGAGAAGGTAGCGGGCTATGAGGGTATCACTCTTCATTCAGCCATTGTCTTCTTGGACATTCAGGCGCAACTGGAAGCCGACCGGCTTTCATGGGCCAAGACCATCCGAGTTGCTGATGAGCAAGAGCAAGACGGCACCATCACCTATCAGCGGTACATCGCTGGTGATAAGGGGGACATTATTCGGCTTTGGCTGGTATTCAAGGCAGGTTGACTACTGTCTTAACAGGCAAAGGGAAACAAGACCATGAAAGCGATCAAGGCCAGCACGTTCATCAGAACCGCCCGTTGCAACTGCTCCTACAACGAGGAAGCCAAGCGTGCCTTCCATCGGCAAGCGGCGAACATCCTTCGCCAACTTGCGGTGTACCTGGGCTACAAGGACGGCGATTTCGACCTTCGCCACAATCAGGGCGGCATCGCTGTGTCTGGGGAGATCACCCTGCACTCGGATGCACTCTACGTCCAGTTTAGCCAATCTTGCCTCGGGCCGGACATGGGCTTCATGTGGCGAACCTGCCGTGGTCGCAAGGACTACACTGGCGGGCCGAACCAGTGGATGAAGTGGGAGTCGTTGGAGGACTTGCCCGCTGTCGCTCGTACCATGCTGAATGAAGCCAATGGGACTGGCTGAAAGACGGCCCACTTTTGCAGACGGGTTGACTACGGTCTTAACAAACAACCGAAAGGAAAAGAACCATGGACCCATTCCTTGAATTGCTCACCAAAGCTAAGCAAACCAGCGACTTCCTCTGCGATGAGGCCCGAGAACTTCTGTCCAAAGCGGGCCCGATTGAGGAAATCGTCATTCGGGAAATCCACTCGGACGTATGCAATACTCACAACCGCTTGGTCCACCTCCTCGAAGCCATCAAAGCCAGCAGGGGGTCCAGATAGCCAGAGGCCGTATGAGATACGGGTTGACTACGGTCTTAACCGACGGAAGGGAGAAAAACAATGCCAGCAACCGCAACGATCGTCCCCGAGTTCCATGCCCTCCGCATCGACGTGAGCGAACACTACACACACTGCGAAGAAGGACAAGCCCTGTTGGAGCGCTGCGGCGGCAAGATATATGACGTGTATGTTTTCGACTACCGCCGTCATGTCCATTGCTGCGAACTGACGGCCAGTTACGAGCTTTGGTATGTCGAGACGATCCCCGGTGGCGAGGTTCGGGAAGACGACGCCGACTACCCGTATCACGAGGACCTGGACGAAGCGTTGCGAGAGGCAAACCTTCATTCTCCGAACGTCATTTACATCCATTGTCATTCCATCGACGTGGAAGGTGAGAACACCGTGAACCTAGAACTGCCAACCGAGTGGTGGAATGATCTGGTGGAAGACAACGATGGGGACGAGGAAGCGGCCTACATGCGAGCCGTGGATGATGTGGTGGAAGCATACAATGCGAACCCGGTTTGGTAAGGGTTGACTACGGTCTTAACCAGCAAAGGGAGAAAGACATGACCAAGCACACCCTCCAAACCGTCCAACTGCCATGCTACGGCATCAAAGTCACCTTGACCGGCGATCGTGGAGGGTCCATTTCGAGCGATCTGAAAGAAGCGGACACCGAAGAGAACCGGGACTACAACGCTGCCATCGACGGGATCGAAGCGATGATCCTGGCCCATGCTATCGCCGGGATCGACATTACCACACCGGCCTATGTCGAGGGGATCGAAACGGCGGTCGAGGCTGTTGGCAATAACATTTGACACGGGTTGACTACGGTCTTAACCGGTGAAGGGAGAAAGCCAAATGAAAACTTACATCGTCGGCGTCAGGGAAGTTCACGTTTCTCACATGGAGGTCGAGGCCAATTCCCCCGAAGAGGCCGTCAAAAAAGTGGTCGAGGGAGAAGGGGAAGAAACCTATCTGGAGTATTCTCACCCTCTGGACAAGGACCTTTGGACGGTCGAGGAGAAAAAGTAACCCCGTTGGGCGGATGGAGCAACAGGATGAAAGCAATCACCTACGGCTATTGCGAACACGGCTACGGATATGGATGAGTCGCTGGAATTGGACGAGGGTTGACTACGGTCTTAACCAGCGAAGGGAGAGACAAAAATGGAACAAGATGTTTTCCAAGAGGAAAAGACCGAGCCCGAGTTGGCTATCAAGACTTACGATCTTGACCCGCCGATCAATGAAGTAAACAAGGTTGAGATCGACGAACTTGGCAAGGATGAGTACGACCTGTTCGACGAGCAAGGCAACTGCTTGAACGAGGGGTGCATATTCCCTTTCGTTCCGACAGAGGAAGAGGTTGTCGAGTTTCTGACGACCGGAAAGATCAAGGGAAAGATCGAGTAGAGGGCAACCATTGCCTTAACAGACGAACGGAGAAACGAAGATGCAACAGGCCACGCTGAAACTTGATGTCCAGTTCGACCCGGAAGAGACAGATGCCGAATCCGTCGCCGCTGCCCTGGACAAGCTGCTGAAAATGGCCATGTCGATACCGGACATGCTGGACGAGTACGGGGTGGTGCAGGTTGAGGAGTTCCTGGTTGAGCCGGAGACAATCACCGTCGAAGTGGCCGTTGGCGTCACGCACGGCGACAGTTCGGGCCACTGGTACACCGATTGGGTCGAAATCCCTGCCGACACGCCGGAAGACAGAATCCAAGAGGTTGCTCAAGGCAAGTTTCTCGCCGAATACGAGGGCGATGAGATCGTTGCGTTTGTCGTTGCCTACCACATCGAGGAGTGAGAAACGCCATGAAAGCCCGGCTGCAAATCAGGCCCGCCACGTACCGCCGAAAACGGGGATTCCGAGTGAGTGGCCGAGACACCTTCGGCCGGTCGGTGCGGATTTTCACAATTACCCAACAGGGCGCAAAGGAAATCAAGACGGCAATCCTGAACGGGGATCACGAGACAACCTGTAAAGTGCTGTTTGCAGGAAGGTGAAGCTAGAGGTTGACTACGGTCTTAACGGACGGAAGGGACATGACGATGGAAAACGAACCCGACAGAACGCCAGCAATCGAGATCAATGCTGTTGCTCCTCATTCGTTGAGGCACATGATTGGACAAACCAACGTCATTCAGCAGGTGGAAACGGCACTGGATGCAGCGCAGATGGACGGTCGGAAGTTCGATCATGCTTTGCTCGTCGGGCCTCCGGGCTTGGGGAAAAGCGCTTTGGCGATGACCGTAGCAGCCGAGATGGCAAGTCCCATTCATGACTGTCTGGGCCAGTCGCTCAACAAACCGGCAGAGTTGAACTCACTACTCCTTGCAGCGAAAGATCGGGACATCGTGTTCATTGACGAGGCGCACGAGATGAAACGGGTGATGCAGACAGCGCTCTACCTAGCCCTCGACAAACAGAAGCTCTTTGTCCGCAACGGCAGCGGGCCGCCCATGGGCATCCCGTTAGGCAACTTCAGTCTCTTGTTAGCATCCACAGACGAGTACCGGCTGTTGCAACCCCTTCGAGACAGGATGAAGCTCGTCCTCCGTTTCGAGTTTTACTCCGAAGAGGAACTGACCCAAATCCTGCATCACCGTTGCCGTGGGCTCGGATGGAGCGTCGAAGAGGAAGTGTTTTCAAAGATCGCCCAACGAGGTCGTGGCACTCCTCGCATTGCACTTAGGCTGTTGCAATCATCGCATCGAGTCGCTAGGTCGCTCGGCGAAACAACGATTACCGAACAACACCTTGCGAAGGCTCTTGAATTGGAGCAAACCAACAACCCGCTGGGGCTCGATCCAACAGAGCAAGCTTACCTGCGAATCGTAGCGGCTGGGCCAACACGACTCAACGTAATCAGTTCGGTCTTGAATCTTCCGGCAAGGACAATCAGTGATGTGACCGAGAGCTACTTGATAAGAGCCGGTCTGGTCATCAAAGACACGAATAGCGTGAGACAGCTTACCCAGAAAGGTCACGAGTTTCTATCGGAGTTGGGAGGATCGGCGTGAACCACAACGAACCAACGAAGTCAGTCGTGTCTATCAGCGAGATGGCCCGCATGGTCGGCTTGTCCCGACAGAGGTTTCACCAGCTTCGAGGTTCCACGTTTCCCGAGCCCTTGCGAGACTCGGAAACCGGCAGACCCTATTACAACGAAGAACTGCAAAAGGTTTGTCTTGAAGTGCGCTTGCGGAATTGCGGCGTCGATGGCAAGCCCATCCTCTTCTACGCACCACGCAACACCTTCACGACGCCGACACCGAAGCGACAGAAGCGGAAGAGTAAGCCAAAGCTGAACGGCCATTACACTGGCATCGCCGATGCCGTCCGGTCGCTCGGCTTGACCACCATCAAAGACGATCAGGTTGCGGCGGTGGTCAAAGAACTGTTCCCAAGTGGGATCAACGGGACCCCCGAGAGTGAGGTCATCAGAACCGTCTTCGTTCACATCCAGCGCCAGAATACGAGAGATAAACAAGGCAAATAACAGTGAATATCAGCCCAATTTCATGGAGATCGTGTCCAAATGAAGTCCAATTCCTGTCCAGAAGGGCGTCAGAATTGTGCCGATAATGTTTTCAGCAACATCTCTGTCGGCCCAGACGAGGCTTCTCTTGTTGTCCGGTTTCTCGACGGCGGGGATTACGCCGAGAACAGCCAAAGGGCATTCGTACAAGACCTCCGCAAGTTCGCAAGCTGGTTCTCGACGGCGAACCGGGAGCCGTTCGTCGTGGGTCGTGTGACGGTTCGAGACATCACCGACTTCAAAAACCACCTGCGACGAACCCTGGGGCAAGCGGTGGCGACGGTCAATCGCTGTCTTGTCTCGTTGCGCAAGTTCTTCGGATGGTTGGTGGATCAAGGCCATGCCGAATCGAACCCGGCCGTGCCCGTCAAAGAGCTTCACAGACAGGAACTTGCACCGAAGGGTCTGGAACGGACTGAAGTGCGGCGGCTGTTGCGAGAGGTTGAACTCCGTCAGGACATCCGGGCGAATGCCATCTTCAACCTGTTCCTCTTCACCGGCTGTAGGGTTTCCGATCTGGTGAGCCTCGAAACTCACGATCTTGTTCTCAACGACCGAAGCGGATCGGCGATCTTCCGGCATGGGAAAGGCGGGAAGCAACGATCGGTGCCATTGCCACTCCCGGCTCGGCGTGCCCTGCAAGCATACCTTGAAACTCGACCGCCCGTTGAGAGCGACCGGGTATTCATCGGCGAGAGAGGGCCATTGACGGATCGAGGGATCAGGGCGCTTTGCGACAAGTATTCAGCCTTGGTTGGTATCAAGCTGCATCCCCACTTGTTGCGGCACACTTTCGGGCACCAGTATCTCGCCGACAACAACAACGATCTGGTTGGACTGGCCCAAATCCTCGGTCACGAGAACCTGAACACGACGGCCCGATACACGAAGCGAACTGAAGGGCAGTTGGGCGAAGCGGCAGAGAACGTCGAATACTAACCCGTATCACAGGAACCATACCATGCAACACGAAGAACTTATCCAAGACCTCGGCGTTGTGCCCTTCAGCCGTGTCAAGGATCACTACTTGCACGCCAGCGTCGATGAAATCGAATTCATCTTCTCGGTCGAACAGCACCTGGACATCGCCGAAGTGGCAGCCGCCTTCCTTGATGACGTACCAGCGCTAGATGTGTGGTATGGCACGGGGCAGCTAAGGTTCATCGTCATCAGCAGAACCAACGTGCTTCCCGAATATCGGTCGTGCGTAACGACATTTGATGAGATTGATGAGGAGCAGGATTGCAAGGCTTTGTTGGTCGGGCCGATCTACTTGGTGCAGTTCTGTTAGAAGGCCGGGGGAAGGAAACCATGCGCACTGTTCTCGGCACCCTGCGAAGAAACGTCACGGAGATACCGTTCTCCGTCGTGAAAGATCACTTCGACGATCTGGACGTCGGTGTCGAAACGATCCTACTAATCCAGAAGGGTTACGACTTGCCGAAAATCACTGCGGCCCTCTACGAAGCCTCTTGCCAAAGAGTTTGGGGACCGTTCCTACTGGAATTGCTCTACTGCGAGCAAGTCAAGATCGTAGTTCACGCCCCCTATGATATGCCTATCGACCTTTGGCCGTTTTACTTGGGGACGTTTGACGTTCCTAGCGAGCAGCGTTGTCGGGCGCTTTATCTCAAGCCAGTCTATTTTGTTCAACTTGTTGATGGGGAGAGGGTGTGAGAGTCGGAGCCACATCATTCGCCCTGCTTCCGACACTTCTCACACACATACGGGTTCATCGTGGTGGGGGGCGGTTTGATCCGTCTTGGTGATCGCTTCCCGCAGCTTGCACAACGATACCTCTTACCCTTGTCCACCCGTTTCGGCTTGCGGGCCTGACGTTTTGGCTTGTTGCTTTGTCGTGGCATGGCGGGTCACCGTTGTCGCTAGACTGTGGGTTATTCCTGCTTCTCTGATTCATGTGGGCGTGAATAACAGTCCATGACTTCGTAAGATAGGGTATGCGGTTCCTCGTGGGTCAGCAGCTTTTTCCCTGTTCTGATATTCCACAATTCCACGGTTGACTCAACGGTTGTCAAATACAGATATGGGGAAGTCATCGACCACACAATCTGACAATGGTGAATCTCCTTGGACCTTGAATCGGCCCCTCCTATGTCGAAGAGCCTTTTGTGTTCAACCACCTTGCCTGTCTTCTCGTTGTATAGCAGGACATGCCCATACAACCGCTCCTGAAAAAACAACGCAACCATGTTGAACTTGCGAGATGCAGCGTAAAGCCCCAAACTCGCATTTCTCAACTTCGCTTCATAGGACTTGATGACTTGAACCTTCGGTGGCTTACCCTCGCTGAAATAATGGACCTCTATTGAGTTCCGTACCATGCGATCTGGGTCTATCTTAGCCTTCTTATCTAAGGACACCGTTTTCTCAACAACAGCACACTGATCCGAGATGTCAATGCGCTGTGTCCATCTCATTGGAGCACAGGTTTCCTTGGCCTTTGGCGCTTCCCCGGCGAAGGAGACCCGGACGAGAGCGAAGCTGACAATGGTTCCCAGCAGAATGGAGGTGTTTCGGTTCATGGCCCCTCCCTATCGCTACATGAGGTATCTTCGTTCCTTGGCGGCCCTCATTGTAGTCAAAGGGAACCGAGTTTGCCAGCCTGCCTCCCAGGGTGCGATATTGCACAGGTTGACTACTGTCTCAATCATTGAACGGGCCACCTGACAATGAGGAGACAGCCAATGCCTCGAAACCTCTACACCGAAATCACGAACCGGATCATCCAGCAACTCGAAAACGGCATTCCTCCCTGGCGAAGACCCTGGACTGTCCAGGGAACCGGGCTTCCGTCCAATGCCTCAACCGGCAAGCACTACCGTGGCATCAACATCCTCTTGCTCTGGTTGGCCGCCGATGCGAACGGTTGGGACTCCGGGCTCTTCGGGACCTTCCGGCAGTGGAAGGAGCTTGGCGGCCATGTCAATCGAGGGGAGAAGGGAACTCGCATCGTTTTCTGGAACGTACAATCCAAGACGGTCATTGACGACCAGACGGGGGAAGAGAAGGAAGAGCGGTTCCCGTTTGCTCGGGCCTACACGGTTTTCAATCTGGATCAGTGCGGCGGCACGACGCTGGATCGGTTCCGAGCCCCGTTGCCCGAAAGTACCTTTGTCGATTTCGAGCCCGCCGAGAAGCTGATTGAGGCCACTGGTGCCGATATCCGGTTCGGTGGCCCTCGGGCCGCCTACGATCGGCTGGGCGACTACATCAGGGTGCCACACAAGGAAGCCTTCGAGAGCACGGCCGGGTACTACAGCACGGTTCTCCACGAGCTAACCCACTGGACAGGGCATCCCACTCGGCTCAAGCGACTCGAAAAGCTCGTTCGGTTCGGCGATGAAGCGTACGCAATGGAGGAGTTGGTCGCCGCACTCGCCGCTTCCTTTTTAACGGCCGCCCTGGGCATCCCGCACGTCGCCGACGAAGATCAATCAGCCGCTTACATCGGCAACTGGCTCAAGGTTTTGAAGAACGACGCCAAGGCGATATTCACCGCTTCGACTGCGGCATCAGCGGCGGCGGATTACGTTATGTCGTTTGCCGGTGTCGAGGCGGGGGAAGAGGTGGTTGTGGGGTAGGCGGTGCCCTGCCTTGTGGCCGGTGCCGTGGGCGGTTGCTCTGACGACGATCGCCCCAGCCCGCCGATCCATTAAGACAGTAGTCAACGAATATTACACACAGCATCGCACACAGGTTGACTACTGTCTTAACAGTCAAAAAGGAGACAAACCATGCCAACACCCAAATTCAAACTCGGCTGCATCGTCGCAACAAGCGGAGCTTCGGAAGCCCTCAAACGAAGCGGTGAGTCAGCCCTGATCTTCCTCCATCGTCATGCGACGGGCGATTGGGGCGAGGTCGGTGAGGAGGACTGGCAACTCAACAACGAAGCGTTGAAGGATGGATCGAGGCTGTTGTCGGCGTATCAGACTCGACTCGGCGATCGGTTGTGGATCATCACCGAGGCCGAGGACGATGAGGGGCGGCGGGCATGCACAACAATTCTCACCCCGACCGAGTATTAGTCCTGCGTTCGGAGGCGTAACATTATCCAGACCCCGTTAAATAATCGCAGGAAATAGATCAAAAGAAATCGGGAGGGGGCCCCCGTTGGGGGTTTCTACGGCGTTTTCTTTCTTCGTCTTGTAACATTTTTCGGCAAGGGGCAACTTACCGGCATTTCCCAGGAGCTTCAAAAACGCCCTGGGACTCCAAGGGTAGGTTGAACAAGGGGGGCTCTCTACAGGCGTTCCCTCACGTCGTTCTCCATGGCACAACACTTGCCTTGCAGCCTTCCCTTCCCAGTGGTAATCTCAAGGGAGAGGCCCTTTGCCATGACTGACCAACCGCCTGTGAACGCCGACAAGCCGCCTGACGATGAAGGTCGGGATCAGTCCATTCAGGACGAGGGAGAGAGGCGTTGGCTGTATCTCTTTGTGAAGTGGCTCGTCCTGATCGTCGTGGCGGGGGGCTCCCTCCAACGGGCCAAAGTAGGTCTAAATGACCCAATTAGGGTGCTGGTCGGGCTGCCGGAAGCCGCCGTCAAGGAAAGCACCCACCGCGTGGAACGTGCGGTGGTCAACTCCGGGTTCCAGCGGCCGCAGACGCGAAACGTCATCAACCTGGCCCCGGCCGAGCTGCCGAAGCAGGCCGCGTCGTTCGACCTGCCGATCTCGCTCGGGCTGTTGGCCGGGAGCGGGCAGATCGCCTCCGAACGGTTCGACCAGTACGCCGTCGTCGGCGAATTGGCCCTGGAAGGCTCGACCCGGCCCACCAAGGGCGCCCTGTCGATGGCCATGGTCGCCGCCGAGCAGAAAGGGCTCCGAGGAATGCTGGTGCCCAGCCAGAGCGCGGCCGAGGCGGCCATCGTCGAGGACATCGAGGTGATCGCCGTCGCGAGCCTTTCGCAAGCGGTTGCGTTCCTGACCGGCGAGATCGAGATCGAGCCGACCCCCTCGCGGCTCGACGACCTGTTTCGCGAATACTCGAAATACGACGAGGATTTTTCCGACGTCCGCGGCCAGGAGATGGGCAAACGGGCACTCTGCGTCGCCGCCGCCGGAGGCCATAACCTTCTGATGGTCGGCCCGCCCGGCTCCGGAAAAACCATGCTCGCCAAACGGGTGCCCACGATCCTGCCCAACCTGACCCGCGACGAGTCGATCGAGACGACGCGGATCTACAGTGCGGTCGGGCAGCTTCGGCCGGGCCAGCCGCTTCGGGCGACCCGGCCGTATCGCTCGCCCCACCACACGATAAGCAACGCCGGCCTGGTCGGCGGCGGCTCGACCCCCTCGCCCGGCGAAATCTCCCTGGCAAACAACGGCGTCCTCTTCCTCGATGAGCTGCCCGAGTTCAACCGCCAGACGCTCGAGGTGCTCCGCCAGCCGCTCGAAGACGGCGTGGTGACGATCTCCCGGGCACTCTCGAGCACGACGTTCCCGGCCAACTTCATGCTGATCGCGGCGATGAACCCGTGCCCTTGCGGCTACCGCGGCGACCCGCGCCGTGATTGCCACTGCACGCCGCCGCAGATCGAACGCTATATGAGCAAGATTTCCGGCCCGCTCTTGGACCGGATCGACATCCACATCGAGGTCCCGGCCGTCCCCTTTCGCGAACTCTCCGGCGGCACTCCGGGCACGTCGAGCGCGGAGATGCGCGAGCAGGTGGCGGCCGCCCGCACGATGCAAACGGCCCGTTTCGCCGGCACGCGTACCCGTCACAACGCCGACATGTCGCACCGCCAGACCCGCGAGCACTGCCCGATCACCGACGAATGCCGCAACCTGTTACGTTCCTCAATGAACGAACTCGGCCTCTCGGCCCGGGCCCACGACAAGATCCTCCGCGTCGCCCGCACCATCGCCGACCTCGACGCCGCCGAGCAAATCCAACCCACCCACCTAAACGAAGCCATCAACTACCGCATGCTCGATAGGGGGCTGTGGACGTGAAGATATTTGTTGTAGACGTTATAAATTCCAGGAACCTGAAGACGAAGTCAATCAAAGGCATACGGCAACTGAGTTGTTTCGTCTGACGCCGTTGAACGTACGCGGGGAAGATGAGCCCGTGGACGGTCTGACCAACTGAACCTCTTGCCTAAACTGGAATACTGCCATGACCGAGCCAACCAAAACAGACCACGATTTGGCCAAGGTATCGGATGTAGTCATTTTGATTCACGGCATACGTGACTATGGAAAGTGGGTACAAACTGCAGATACAGTACTGTCTTCAGATCATATCGTAGTGACGATGCCGAAGTATGGGCGTTATTCTGTCGGGGATTTCCTCAAGCCCTGGAAATCAAAGCGACGTCCCATGGAGCGTATTCACAGGGAGTTCATGGATGTCGATACCCAATATCCAAACGCCAAGATCTCCGTAATTGCGCACAGTTTTGGCACATACCTTTTCACACGGGTGCTTCAGAGGTACCGCAATATCAGGGTGTGGCGAGTGGTTCTGTGCGGCTCGGTGTTGCCACAGAGCTTCGATTGGGCAAAGATCGCCGGTCAGATTGGTAGCGCAGACAATATACAACAGAAGCGGGATTTCATCGTGAATGACTGCGGTGATGCGGACGGTTGGCCGGCCCTCGCATATTCCGCAAGCTGGTCGTACGGTAGCGCTGGAACCGACGGCTTTGGCAATATTCATGTGCAGGACAGATACCACTCTGGGGAGCACGGTCTGTTCTTTGAGGAGAAGTTCATGGAGCGATACTGGAGGCCCTTTATTCAAAAAGGTGAGGTTGTTGCCGGACAGGCAAAGCAAGCCGAAAAACTGGGTTGGGGGATTTCAGCTTTGCGTCTGCTTCCTTTACGTTGGCTCGCTCTTTGCATCTATCTTCTTGTCTATCTCGTATTGCCGATACTGGCCGTCGCGCTGTTGCTGTGGTTTCTTCAGCCGCCTACTAACCCCATCACGTATCAGGCATTCGTTGCCGAATTGAACGAAGCTCGTCGGCAAGGTCCCACAGGCATGGACACATTCTGGAGGGAGTATAGAGGAGACAAGGTGGAATGGAAGGGCATTGTTGTTGATGTAAAACCAGCAGAAAACGCGTACCGATTAGCGCCATGCCACGATGCCCCGGAGAGCGACGAAGTCATCGCGAAATTCGATGACCCCGACAAATTTAGGGCTTTTCTGCGGGTCGGTCAAGAGATAAAAATACGCGGCGTCATCGTGGCGGGGAACTGGGGTGCCCTACTGATGGATTGTCACTTCGTGCCTCAGGAGGAATGAACCTCTCAAGTCTATCCATACGCTCTCGGAGCTGTTGAACCTTGTCCTGTAATTCAAGGACCTTGAGTTCTAAGTCGTTACTTGCAGCTTCATACACTTTCTCCAGAGGCGGTGGGCAGCAGCGCGCGCGACGGAGACGCCGGCATCGCCACCCTGCTTCTGTTTCTGCTGAAGCGAATATGAACAGCAAGGAAAAAGCAGCCAGACTTAACACGTACTTCCTCATGGCACCCCCCGAATTCGGGAATGTGGAACTAGGTGGATTACTTCCTATCAGAGTATATCTTGATGGAATGTCGTAGACGAGTCAAGCATTTGCACAGTTCTTTTTCTGTGGTCGCACGCTTCGACTCCGTTCATTAGATTTACAGTCCATTGGGTGGCTCGCATACAGTAAATCGGGGGACAACTGGCACGTAGTGCTGACTGTAGACAAGGGGGCGCGAAAGTGCCTATGATTGCTTCCGGCGAAGCGATGCCACCGTGCGTGCGTAATTACAGACAAATCGGATGAGTGACACGAACACACGTCTCTCGGTAGGATACTATGTTGCCGAGGCAGCGATCTGGCTGCTAAGCGCTATCTTATTGCTATGCCGTTTCATCGGTCTTGCTCCTGGCCAAGCTCTGCCCGTCCTCAATGTAACTCTTGAGCACGCTCAACATTTCCCCAAAGTCGTGGCAGTTCTGCTTTTCGCGGCTGTCGTTTACGCGTTCGTCGAATGGAAGCAGTCCTCACGAAACGCGCGAAGTTCTGGTTGGGCAATGGCGCGTGCGATAGCGGCTGTATTCAGTGCAAGTGTCTCCTTGTGGGTGTCGTGGTCTCTCGTTGTCCAGAACACGTCTTACGCGGGAGTTTCCCCAGGATGGTATCTCGGGTTTCTTGCAATCGGATGCCTTCTTGGAACATTTGTTTCCGTCTTGGCTTTTTCCACCCTCATGATTCGGGATCCCCAAGAGTCCGTAAAGTTGGGATTCCCCCGGATTCCTGTCGCAACGTATGCACAGTATGTCGCATGGTTTCCTTTGGTGCTTCTGTTAATGGCCGGTTACTACATTCTCCTGCATTTCTCACCCGCAGTACTCCACTCGGTAGCCGGTCTGCTTGTCGGCATACCATTCGTTGCAGTGCTCCTGCAGGGGGTTGCATCTCTATGTCTTGCCTGTGATGAAAACCGCGATCGCATCCCATACCGAAAACGCATCGCTCAACTTAAGGAAATCCACGATGCTCACGACTACCATTACTTACTAAATGCTCTTGGCAAGGAAGCAGCGCAACGGCTTGATATTCCTGTGGATGGCTCACCACAGGCCATCCAGCAAGCAATGCAGGAGAGATATTCGGCGGCATCATCCGAAGCTGAATCATCGGAAGCTGGACCGTTGTTACACAGGGCTGTGGAAGCCGGACTGGAGGTACAGGTTGAAGAGTTCTTGAAGCAGGACCTCGACGTTAACGAGTGTAATGGTTCACCGTGAACTGGAATCTCGGCGGGTCAGAATAAGCAACAATTGAGTGTGGTGGTTTGGTTGGTTGTTTCGGGACATTGTAGTTGTTTATGGCTGCGGTACCAGGGGCTGG
>Ga0180432_10002721_pt1 | contig 26270 bp, 34 predicted proteins | sample SS_ome_10_FD_132414 | JGI IMG/M metagenome (GOLD analysis project Ga0180432, IMG submission 132414) | Hypersaline lake sediment archaeal communities from the Salton Sea, California, USA - SS_1_MS_2 metaG | ecosystem: Environmental > Aquatic > Non-marine Saline and Alkaline > Hypersaline >... | reverse complement strand
CTTGAGTCCTTCAATGAACAATCCTCCCAGTTTGTCAGCCAGTTCAGGCTCACACTCCATTTGAACCTCGTCGTGGACATTCGCACACAAGGCCCAACGTTCTCCGTGCGGACCAATCTGGTCATGTGCGAGATTCCAAAACTCTATGAGGGCCTGCTTCATCACCACGGCACCGGCCCCTTGCAGCAGGGTGTTGAGTGCCATGTGTTCGGATCGGACGGGGTACTTCCTTCCGTCCAGTCCTACGAGTTCCGTCTTCCCCTTTACTGATTTGATGAGTTCACGCAGGGCGGGGAGGCCGTCGAGGAACTGTTCCTTCAGTTCACGACCCCTCTTCCTACCGGACCCCACGATCTGGCCTATCTTAGCGTCACCCGCACCGTAGATAAACCCGTAAATAAACGTCTTCGCGTTGTCTCGGGTAGGGAGACCCGCCGCCTCTTGGTTTACGGTGTGAATGTCCCCCTCTAGGACGACCTTTGCGTACTCCCCGTTGTCCCACTCGGACATGTAGTGGGCCAGCATACGGAGTTCGAGACCAGAAGCGTCGGCACCTACGAGCACCCAACCCTTGCGTGGTCCAAAGACACTTCGACACTCTTCTCCCCAAGGCTTACCGACCTTTGGGATCTGGGCCATGTTGGGTTTGCTGTGTGTCATGCGACCGGACACGGCCCCGTTCGTGATAACACTCCCGTGTATGCGTCCGTCGTCCTTCAGGTACTTCCTCCACTGGGCCGTTTGGGACAGTCTCTTGTCGATCAGGAATACCCGAGCGAGTGTCTTGGCCTCTGGGTAGTCGAGAGTCCTCAGGACGGCCTCGTCCATGATCGGGTTACCCTTCTCGGTCTCCTTCGTGTGTTTCCAGTTGTACTTCTCCTTGAAGAGGCGACAGATGTGCTGTCGTGATCCGGGGTTGAATACCGTAACCACCTGCTTCTTCTTGTTGGGACCCCTTTCCAAGTGGGGACGAATACTGGGAGGGGCGTCTGACTTGATCCTGTACTTCTCCGTCAGGTCCGGTTTCTCAATGAACCAGTAGGCCGGTGTCTTGAGTTCAACCTCCTCGACCCACGGCTCGATCTGACTCAGGTCGTCCATAGAGGCGGCCCTCTCGATCTGTAGGTCCCTTTCGAGGTCGTCAAGGATATCCGTGTTTACGTGGAATCCGTTCTCGATTTGCTTACAGACGATACTCGCCACCGTGTGTTCGATTTGAACACAAGGTCCGAGACCGGAGAGACGGGGAAGGATGAAGTCGTACAACGCCTTCTGGATTTGAACGTCGGACTCGCACCTCTCCATCATCTCCGGGGTGTAGACCGACCAGTCGTCGATGTCCGTGTGCTTCTTCGTGAGACCGAGGTACGTTCCCCACGAGTCAAGGTCATGTCCTCCTGACGGAGAGTCGTGGTTGGGCCAGAGGAGACGGGACATAAGAGCAGTGTCAAAGCAAGGACCAAGATCAGGATAGCCTCTAGGTCTCCCAACAAGACGTACAAGAACAGGACAGTCATACATCCTGCCGTTATGAGCAACCAAACGATCCGCCTGAAGCAGGCGTTGGTACAGTAGGTCTGGGTCCCGATACGTCTCAGTTTCTCCAGTATCATAATCATACACTACCCCACAGTGGATGGTCGTGGCCTCGTTCAGGAGACCGTCAGCCTCGATGTCAAAGGCCAGTACTTTCATTTCGTCAACGCCTCCCAACTCACCGGGAACAGGGGGGCGATGATCTTATCCAGAGCGTGTGCATACTGCTGAGCCTCCCACTGTGCGTGTGGGTCTGACCGCTGCCTGTAGACACGGGCGAAGGCGGCAAGGGAGCCTGTCCAGATCCACTCCGTGTAGGTCGATTGTGGGAGGACCATGCGGGCCATCTCGGGGGCAACATTCTCTCCTATAAGGAAGTGATACAGTTCTAGTGTCTGAAAGTTTGTGTCTCTTTGTGCGTAAGGACATTCGATGTCCTTACCACTCCCCTGCTTGATGGACTTGTCGGGCCTCCCTCGCCACACCTCGGGCTCGTAGAACTCCGGTTCGTCGTCAACATATCTTCGGCTGACTTCATTCTCCGTCAGGCCAACCTTGCTCTTGAACAACTGCGTCCGCACGAAGATCGGTGCCTTCACCCGGAAGCGGACCTGAGGGTGGGCGAATGGTGACCAGTGGTTCTCACGGGCGAGGTAGTGGATGAGCTTCTCGTCCCTCTCGGACAGGAAGTCATCCGGGTCTACCTGCTTACCGAAACTAACACGTGCGGCGTTCACGACCGTGTGGTCCGAGTCGGCACACATCATCAGTTCCACGAAGCCCTTGTCGAGTACGTCTACTTTCTTCCTTTCCATAAATACCTCCTAACCCTAGTCCCTCCGGTTTCCCAGAGGGACAGGGAGATACGATCACCTCTCTTCGGGCTCGTCTTCGTCCACGTCGGGACCAAGAATGTCGTCAATCATGTCGTCCAGTACGTCGCTCGGACGGGTGTCGAGCCACTCCTGCCGCACCTGATGGAACGGCTCGCTGAACATCTCCGCGATCAGTCTCTCCTGCTCTAGGGGAGACATCTCCTCGAAGGGCATCGGGTAAGGTCGGTAGTATTTCCGATCCTTGTATTGCACCCCGTATACCCACTGATCCTCCCCGACGTCGAGGAGGTAGATTGAGCAAATCATGATCGGACTTTCTTGGTGGTTTTCTTGGTAGGAGACCCTGAACCCCTCTCCATCTTCTCTACCCGAGTTCGGAGAGTCTCCAACTCACCGGCAAGGGCGTACATGAGAGATCGTTCCTGCCTAGTTCGACAGGCGTCACTGATAAGGGTTCCGTATTTCTCTTCAACAGCATCATTCATGAGAGTGTCTCCACTTGAAAGGCGTCCTGTGCCGCACTCGGAATATCGAAGCGACCAGTATTCCTGTTGTATTGCCGGGTCTCAATCAGACCCGTAAACGAACTCAACCTTCCCTTCAACGAGTGAATAAAGACGGTGTTTCGTTCCTCCTCTGTTTCGGCCTGCTGGTTTCGGGTGAGTGACATGATCTCATCGAAACAGCCGGGCACGTTCTGTGTACCTCGCATATCCCGTAGGGACGGGACCTCCCCCTCTTCCCAACTCTTGCCTCCGGTCTGAGACAACTGGGAAACGATCGTGAAGTGGGCAGGGAGACGCTTGGTCATCCTCTGAATCCTCTTAGCGAAAGCCTCCAGCCCCATCGCACCGGGCTCGTTCGTCTCCACGCTGTTCATGTGGTCGAGAATGATCTCCTCACACCCCATCCCAGACACGAAGTATTCGATCTTCTCAATGATCTCGTCTTCCTTGGCCTGACCGAAGTGGTCGAACAGGCACAGGTTCTCGTTACCCTTGAGTTCTTCGATCGTGTGCTGGAGTTCCTCATCGTCGAGGTCGTCTACAAACTCCGGCCTGATCCGGGGGTCGATCTTCTGAAGTTCACGTTGGATCAAGATACTCCTGACGGGCTTCCTCATGACCAGACCGGCGAGGTCCAACAAGGTCTCGTCGGGGGTGGCCTCAATGATGATGGCACCCGTCTTGATATTACTGTTCATGTCCTCGATCATCTGGTCAAAGATCAGGGTGGTCTTCCCCGACCCCGTACCGGACAGCAGGCCCGTCATCGTCCCGATCTTACGTCCGAGCATCTTCGCCGTGATCTCCGGGGAGGTGTACGGCAGGGCCTTGTTGATCTTGAACGCACCAGTTAGGTCCTTGAGTTGAACCACTCCCTGAGGAACGTACTTGGGAGAGTTCCACAGGTCCTTCGTCAGGTTCTTTCGATCGTTGTTCTTAAGATACTCGTTTGGGTCCTTATATCTCAGGGCCGTGATGTGTGCCTTACCGGGAGCAAACAACTTAGCACAGGCTTGGGCCGACTTCTGTCCCGGCTCGTCGTCGTCGAAACAGAACACGACCTCCTCGAAGGAGTTCAACCAGTCGAACGACCGCCTGACTTCCTTCACGACCTTGGTGGCCTTGTCGTCGTCCGACGCCCCGTTCTTCACGGACACCACGGCCCACTCGGACTTGGTACTAGCGGCGATGGTCTGGTACACGGAGAGACAGTCGATCTCTCCCTCCGTCACGATGACCCGTCGCTGTCCCCTGTTGAACAGGTGCTGACCGAACAGGACCGCCTCCGAGGGTTCACCGTACCACACGAAGTTCTTGGTCTTCTCGTTACGAACCTTACGGGCCACGAGATTACCGTTTTCATCGTGAAACGGTGCGAGGTGTATGTTGTCGTCTGAGAGATACCCGTATTTCCTACAGGTATCCTCGTAGATTCCTCTGGATCGGAGATCGTTGATCTCTCCCCGATTGTCTGTCTGACTGAGGGGCTTCGCTCCACCCAAAGTCTTCACCTTCCTTTCCTTCGGAGGTGGGGAGGAACCGTCCGGTCCCTTCCGGTAGTTACAGGCGTGGCAGACACTCCATCCCGTGTCCGAGTACGTGTTCAGGTTATCCCCACGGGTGTCCTTACCACGCTTGGCACACTCTGGACACCGGGACGTCGTGACCTCACACATCAGAACATCAGGTCCTGTTCGTCCTCGTCCTCTTCGTGCAAGTACTCATCACCTTCCCAGTCGAGAATAGTTTGCTGAACCTCGTGATCGTCCATCGTGTACCTCCCGTTACTTCGGTCGGCGTACTCGTCCATCTCGGCGTTCACACGACGCTCGTACTCTTCCCAGTCAACGATCTCTGACATGTTTAGTCCCTCGTATGTTTGTTCCAGAACCTCGTTAGGGCTCATTCGGTCTTCCATCCTTGAAGTCTCCTAGTCGAATCTCCTCCTCTTCATGCACCCAACGGTTCTTAACCTTCTTCCACCCCACCACGATGATGGTACGGGTCGGGTCTTGAAGCCAGTCCCATGCAAGGGGAGAGGCGAGGATCTTCTTGACCCTCGCCCCCATGTTCCCCGCACTGGTGTCTTGGATTCCGATGATCTCGTTCTCGTCAAACGCGAGAACGTCTATGAATCCAAGGAGATCCTTACGCTTTCGACTGAAACTACACCAGTACTCTGTCTTCCACACGACATAGTTGTATTTCCGAAAGAGTTTCATGGTGTGCGTTGTGGTCGAAGTCTTAGCCATTACGCGAGGTCAACGGAGTCATGGTCCGTCTCGTCGTTGAGCCCGTCCGAACCTTCGTCGGACCCGCCCGTCTCGTCGTCGAAGGCGTCAACCCCCGAGGACGACCCGTTCTCGATGACCTGAACGGCGTTGATGTACAGGGTAACGTAGGGGTCAGACTTCATGAACCCGAACGCCGCCGTGCCGTTCACACGAACCGTGGCACCAAAGTTCACCTCGTCGTCAAACGGCTTCTTGTCGGCACCGACGACCTTAAACTTGCTTCGGTCTGCCGACTTGAAGATGATCTGGCGACGCCCCTTGTCCACGTACTTCTCGGTCTTCTCGTCCTTCTCCTTGATCGGCTTGAGGCAGAGGAGGGAGTCTGACTCGTCCTCACCGGCCTCTCGGAGGCACTTATTCTGGAACGAGAGGAGCTGTGAGAGCACCGGCTCCCACTCACTCGACCCCTCCACGACCTCGACACCGATCTGAAACTTGTCACTCTGCTCGTCGGGGGTGACGAGTGCGGGCCAGATGGCCTCGCCCTTAGGGGTGACGGTGGAGGTCTTGTTGTACGTCTGCTTGGTCTTAGCCATGTTGTTTCCTTTCCTCTTAGAGGTATTGTGATTCCAGTTCTGCCGTGCTTACAAAGTCAAACGAGAAGGGCTGTGTCGGTCCCTGAGGTCTCACCCTCAACAGGCCGTAGACCCATCCCGTCGTGTTCATCTCGCAGTAGTGTTCCTTCTCGTCCTGCCTGAGAAGGGCGGGACCGTTCAGGAGCATCCTGACGCTGTTCTCGGTGGCGACCTGCGGGATCGTCTCCAGCATCATAGTATGGGTATGTCCCCAAATCAAGTGTCTCGCCGTATGTTTTCTCATGAAGGCCATGCTCGCGGCCTTGCCCATACGGTTCAGGGGGATATGGGTGTAGTCCACTCCCCTCACGTTGGCGACCTGCCCGTAATCGTAGCGTTCCTGCCAGAACGCCGGGGGTGCGAGGAGGGACTGGAAGTCGATCAGGCTGGCGTACCCGTCCGGGTCGGCCTTCCTCATCCTCTTCTCTCGTTCCTCGTGGTTCCCCTCGCACCAGACGGTACGTGGCTCGTGTCGCTTGTGTCTGCCCTTCCTCCGCTTGTCGTTCCATTTCTCCAGAGGACCGAAGATCAGTCGGTAGGCTTCCTTGATTGCCCCGATATCGTCGGCCATGCTACAACGCTTGACGGTGTCGTACTGGGAACACGAGTCGAGAGAGGCGAAGTCCCCCACCGAGATAATCTCTGCGGGCTTCTCCTCAAGGATCATGTTCCCGAGGGCCTCGTGTCTCTTGAAGTCGTCTTCTGGACTCGTGTGGAGATCCATGAATACCAGTGAATACGTCATGCGTATACCGTCTTCCCGTCCATGAGGATGTTCACCCCGGTCTCGTAGTCAACCATAATGACACGGACTCGGGCGTCGAGGAGCATGTTCAACCCCTCGGTGACTTCCTCTACCCAGCGATCTGGCGTCGCCTCCATCACCTTCTTCAGGACGTAGACCTTACGGACACCGGCCTGAATGATGTCGAGGGCACACTCGGTACAAGCGGCCCAAGGTGCGTAGAGGTAACTGCCGTGTGTCGGAACACCGGCTCGGGCACAGAGGGCGATACACCGAGATTCGGCGTGAGCCCGCTTGTCCCTGACCGTCATTTGATTGTGTGCCGCCTGTCCCTGAAGATAGGCCCCGACCTGTGTCGTGTGGTCAGACCGCTGTGCCTCACGCAGGGCGTTAATAAGTCCGTAGACCACGTCGTAACAAGGATCTTCGAGTGTCTCAAGGTCTTTCAACACTTCCATAAACACCTCCTTCGTAAGGGTATGCCTCTTAGGGACGAAAGTCAAGCGAAAGCATACCGACTTTCAAGTATTTCTTCGACATTGAAGTCTCCTAGTGGGGGGTACGGCAGGAGTTCCGCACCTATTTGTTCTTCTACTTCCTCCTTAAACTCCTGTAGGAGGTTCCTCTTGTGAATCTTGACAAACTCTTCCCGCACGATACGGTGCAGGAGTGGTACGTGTCTGGCGTGGACCCCGAAGGAGTCGTGTACCATATGAACGTGGTTGACTCCGGCCTCCTTGAGTCGGAGAGCTACCTGTGTCATGTGTGCGGCGTCGATCGAGTGGACAAAGTTGGGTGCGATCCCGTTGACCTGACGCTTCCTCACCATCTTCCTCTGACCCATATCGTCGAGGTAGAAGGCGTACCTTCCGGTAGCCATCTTGACCTGTCGTGTCTTCTTCTTCAAGTATTCCTGCTGGATCGTCATGCCCGCAGGGTTGGTCCACCGAAGTGCGTGTCCCTCGTCGTAGGCCGTGTTCGCAACGTACTGGAGCCACTCCATGACTTCCCTCGCCGACGTCACGGTATTGTTCACCGCGTCGTAGATAAGGTCCCTCATGTACGAGGCGTTACCGGCGAGTGACCCCTCGATGTCGTCGAGGAACCCGTCGGCGATGAGTTGGGTCATAATCCCCTGACGTGTTACCCCGTAGGCCCACGTCATAGCACCCCTCTTCACGAGCTTGCGGGACGTCTTATCCCTCCAAGACAGGGCCGCACAGAAGTCCTGCTGTCTCTTCCTCAGTCTCCTCTGTTCGTCCGTGAGTAGGAGTTGTTCCCCCGCCTTCGGCTTCTCGGGGAGTACGGCGGGGATCTGATCTAGGTTGGCCCTCGTGATGGTGTCGAGTAGGTACTTGTCCACCTTCTCCCAGACGAGGGAGTAGATATCCTGAGGCTCGTCCATAGGAACGAGACACGTCGCCTTGGCACCGACCGGGTCACGAGACAGTGCCGACAGGTGTTGGAGTCCGTTACACTTGCCGTCGATAGCACACGGTATCTTTGACAGGTACGTTTCGGGAGATCCCGACTCGGTAGCCTCGACCCACTCCTCGGCTGCGGCGAGGGTAAGCAGGGTCTCTTCCTCGGTCCACCCCGTGTTGCCGTGTGGGTCGTAGGCCCAAGACTTAATCTCGTCCTTGCGATCGTGAACCGCTTGAATCCTGTCGGACTCTTTCAGTTTGTCGTACCCCATACAGTTTGCGAGGTGGATAGTTAACGCCTTGTACCCCTCGTGACCGAGAGGTTCGGGGTCGGCAAACCTGAGGTACGCCTTGTTGATCTTGTCACCTTGCGGGTCCATACCACAGTATTTCGGGTAGTACCTACCACGAAAGCACAGGTCCCAAGCGAAGTAGAACTTCGGGTACTTCTTCATCTTCTTCGCCGTACTCGTCAGGTACAGGTAGAGACTACGCTGCCCCTGTGTGTTCCTGTTATGCTCGTGTACCTCACGTGCGGCGTACTTCCATACGGCTACCTCTTGGGGATCTTCCCAGTCGATCTTCTCACGACAGGGGAGTTCCTTAGGTTGGGTAGAGAGTTTCTTTCCCAACTCAGAATCAAGCACGTCGATATCCTGAACGAGTTCGTGAATCAGGGGGTTGACTTCCCACGCCGTCTGTTGGATATAGTTCACCCCGGCCATGTGTAGACCGAACATCTCGGGGGTGTACTCGGAGATATGGTTCTTGAATCCCTCCTTGATAAGGGGAGAGAGACACGTACGCTCGTCGTGCCCGGTCAAATACCCGCCGTCGTACGCCGTGGTCCAATCGTCCGGGGGACACACGAGCGGCATGTAGGACGGCCTGAGTACCGACCTGTCCGAGTGCTGCCGCTCGATAGCCTCCTTTACCTCAGGTTTGACCCGGATAGAATACGCCTTGCGATGGTTAGACGTGTACGTGGTACACTTCTCGATATCCTCGGACGCCTCGTACGCACAGGAGATCAGTCGTGACCCCACCTTCTGGTGGGTAACGGTGTCCCACTTCACGGTCATCATCTTCTCGGCCCGTTTCCTTAGGGCGTAACGTGCGTGGTAGGCCATGCCGTGGTCGAAACTCTTCTCGATCCACGAGACGACTCCGGGTGTCGTCCTCTTCACTTCCTCGTGGATGATCTCCATAAGGACACGCTCGGAGATGTCCCTTGCCACCCTCGGCATGGACTTCTCTGATAGGTTGAAGATAGACGTGAGTGTGATGAGGGCCAACTTGGGTGTCTCCACCGTAAGCAGGGGGATACCCCACACGGAGGCGTTGGACATCCTCTCTCCCCTAGCCACACGAACCTTCACCCCGTCGATATGTTCGATCAGGGGGTCCATGTTACGTGCGATGTACGACATCTCGGGGGTACGATTAGACGGGGGAGTCTCGTGATACGTCTTGTAGTATTTATCCACCCCCTCACGGACGGCTTCCATTTCAAGGTCTTGCTGTTCTTGTCGGAGAAACTCGTCCCGTGTCGTCATACGCCCGTACTCCCGAATCCACCCTCGCCCCTATCGGTGTCGAGGGGTACCAGTCCTTCTTTAATCACGAACCCGTGTGCTTTCTTCAAGACCAGTTGGGCGATACGGTCACCCGTCTTCACCTCGTAGGGAACGAGGGAGTGAAGGATGACAATAATCTCGCCACGGTAGTCGCTGTCGATCGTGCCGGGTGCGTTTGCTACCGTTACCCCCTTTAGGGCAAGGCCGGACCTTGATCTCACCTGCAACTCCCAACCATCGGGCACCTTCACCTTAACCCCGGTACGCACCGGGGTATTCTCGTTTGCCCCGAGCCTCTTGTCTTCCGCCGAGAACACGTCGGCACCCGCCGACCCCTTTGTCTTGAAGACTGGGAAGGTGGCGGTTGCGAGTACTTTCTGGAATACGACGAAGGGTTTAAATCTAAACATGTAACTCCTTCCCGACCCTTTCGGGTCAAATCCTTAATCATCGTTGAAGTCGATAGGACACCCGCCTGAACCACAATCGACGTGCTCCCGGCCAATGTCTTCTTTCATCCTGTCAATGTGTGACATCATGTCGTCGTACTGCTCCTCCGTGATTGGTTCCTCGGGCTGGTACTCGTACTTGGTCGTGTCCACCTGTGGCATCACCGAACAACACCGGATGCTGTCCATGTTGGCGAGCATCGCCTCCCGAAACTGCTCGTAAGACACCTCCTCAGGGTCATACTTGAGCGTGTAGGAGACTTGGTTCCCGCGGGGTCCAAGCCACGAGGATTCCAGACGGCGGAGCCACTCGAACTGCTCTTGCATGGTGGCATCACCAGCGAAGGTCAGTCTGTCTCCCATGCCGAGGTCGGCGATGGGGAGTTTGGTGGGGAATCCCACGGCGGTCATCCCCTTGTACGTCTGGAGTTCCTTGATCGGGTAGCCGTGAGACTCGTACTCGGAGACCAACGGATCATCAGATCGGAACTGGACCCACCGCAGGTAGTACGCCATCGCCGGGAGGTGACAGCCTTCTGTCAGCCCGAAGAGTTTGCTGGTGGTGCCTGCTGGCTTGATGGTGGTGACGGTGTGGGGATGAGAGAGTCCAAGGCGTGCTGCATACTCATCCGCAGACAACTCTGATGCTCGTCTTGCAGTCTGGAGATCAATCTCCCAGTCGCCACTGAGAGCGGGACTTCGTACCGCTTCCCTGAAAGAAATGCCGTGTCGATCCCAGAGCCACTCATGGAGTCCCGTGACTCCAACACCAATACGATTCGTCCGTCGCACCTCTCCTCGGTAGAGGCTGTCCATTGTGTTGACACGGACAAGCGCACGGGCCGTGTGTCGGCAGGCATCTTCAAACTCCTCCTGATCCTTGCAGTGGAACGGGACGACGTCCCCGATCACGCAGTACCCACCCAGAATCAACAGGGGGATCTCCGCACAGGGGTTGACGATGAACTTGTACCGCTTGTTCTTGACGGCTGCGGCGAGGAACCCAAGGTAGCTCTTGGTCTCGGGCTCAACCGTGTACTTCTCAGAGCCGAGCCACTCGCCCTTCTTGAGTTCCTCCCAGTCCAGCCCCTTCTCGTTGTTGTTCAGCCTGTGGAGGTTCAGGAAGCCGGGTTCACCTGTGCCGTGGTGGTAGGCTGCGTAGGTGACGGCGTCAAAGACTTCTCGTGCTCTGGTGTCCTCTTGATGAACCTTCTGCCAGAACTCCTCGTCCACCGCCACGCTGTTGTTGGCCGACCAGAGGTCGCCCTCCTGCTTGCAGTTGATGAACTCGAAGATCCCCTCGTCTCGCCACGACTTGGTAGCGATACGTGCGGCTCTCCGTGCCCCGCCGACCAGCACGGACTCGGCGAAGAAGTGGTCCACCATCATGGCTTGGAGCCACCTCGGGAGACCCCTCCCCACCACCTTGTCACGGACGTTGGCGAAGGCTTGCATTGTGGGCACGGGGCCGCAGGAGGGTCGGCCCTGCATCCCGCCGATGGGTGAGCCAGAGGGGCGGACGTTGGAGAAGTCGAGGATGAGAAGGTTCTGGTCCTCTTTACGGAACGTCATCGTCTCGTAGAGTTCCAGAGCTTTCATCCAACCCTCTCGGGAATCCTCCACCTGATGCCCTCTCCATCGAGACTCATCACCCAACACTTCCTTGAAGGGTGTAGGGTCAAGGGTCTTTCTCGCCTCCTCAAAGTCGGGGTGGCTGGATGAAATCTTCATCACCATCTTGGGAGCCTCATCCCAATCCACCAGCATCATGTCGTCGTCGTAACACCGTCCGACCCCACTCCCGTTCAGGAGGAGGCCGAACGATGCGAAGGAGGACGCCGCCGTAGCACAGTTCCCTGTGACCATGCCTGTTCCAAGCGTGAACGACTGTGTCTCCGGCTCCTCCACACAGAAGACCTCGTCCGTTCCCACAGACTCCATTGATTCCAACTCCCACACAACACTGTGTCGAAGACGGACGACATGAAGCGGCTTCCCATTAGGGAAGGAGCCATCACCTTCTCGGCGATCTTTGATCTTGTGACTTACGACCGTGTAACCTGCAAACGGAGCATGTTCAACCAACCACTCAGCGGCCTCTCGGTTAGCTGTGGAAATGGTCTGTGTCAGGTTGGATGTGGACGATCTGCTTGATTCTGTCTTGGACCCATCGGCTAACCACCACCCGTGAATGAAACTACCGATGTATTCTCCGTCACGAGTATGGGGAACGTCTTTAGCAAACGGGCGTTTCCCGAAGTAGTACACACGATCACCATTAGCTGACTTAGGCGTGGTGAACTTGTATCCAGCGTCATCGAGGATTGTGTGAATCTCTTCACGGACTGAATCCTGCTTACAGACGCGAAGGGTGGCGTATGTTCGCCCCTGAGAATGAACCGCCAAGGACGTGTCCAGCCTCCGTTTGTGGTGAGTACCGTCCCCAAAAATCAAACCGTCAATCACAGCTTCTGGATCAGAGGGCGTCTGAATCACCGCAGGCTGTAATCTATCGCCCACCCGGATGGCGTCAGTCACCGACCCATCTTCCAGAACCCATCTGTGGTTACGAGTAAACCGTTCTGTCACTCGCAACGCAGGCCCAGTCTTGGGGTATCGACGGAACACCATGTCGAACAACTCTTGCTGGCCGTAGCTCTTTGCAACTGCCGGTCGCCATTGTCCGTCTTTACACCGAACAGTAACTGTATGTCCTGCGATCTCGCCGAGGGAGGTGACTCCAAACTCTTGAGTAAGCAGACGGGTATCTCGATGTCCGCAGTTCGTGAAAACTTCCATGTTCCGCCTGTGCTGCCACTCGTCCCCTTGTTGCAGATGGCGACCACTCATCAGGATCCGACCGTTGCCGATGTGATCCTCAAGCCCGACCATGTCTGAACAGTCGGGGACGAGGGACGTGTTCCCACGTGCGACCCTGAACGCCACGTCTTGCCACGTCTCTAACTCTCCGTTACCCTTCTCACGAAGGACCGTCCGCTCCGCTACCGCCTGCCCCATACCGGGGTGAAGTTTTCTCATGTGTACTCCGAGTTATCTTTTGTAATACTGAATAAAACGTTGGGTCCTAGGTCGGTTTCCACCACTCGTCAGTGTCGTCCATCCCAAACTCTCGACCAACGCGCCAAGCTCTTTGTACCCCGCCGCCGTAGGGTGGACGTCGTCAGACGAGAGAGCCGCCGCCTCGACATCCGTGTATTCGTTATCGAGACGAACGATCCGCACCGTGATATCGCCCGCAACACCCTGCAGGATCGCGGCGATCTGATCGTTGGTGGCTCGGAGGTTATCCTGATCGGAGGCGGGATTATCGTCCACCGGGGGCTGGAAGATCCAGTCGAGATCCACACCAGCATTCGCACACGCCTCGATGAACGTCCTCGCAACGGGGACAAAGACGTTGGGGTCGTGGTTGTCTGTGGCAGGGTTGGGGGTTGTGGAGTAGACGCGGAATCGGCTGCCCTTCATACGGGGGAACAGGGTGTCGTAGTCGCCAAAGACCGTGGGGAGATCCTTGAAGGACCGCCCAGACGATCCGAATAGGTGTTCGTTCCTCACGCCCCCAGTTTGGGTCTGCCCGAACTTGACGTAGTGGTCCCCGTAGCTGTACTGAATGTCGTCCGGCAGCTCCATCGAAGCACCCGGGCTATCACCGTCGATAGTCTGCACACCCGATGATCCCCACGAGTCAACGCCGGACCAGTCTGGAGGACACTGCACGACTTCCCCGAACTCAGGTGTTCCGGAGGAACCCATCGTGATGGTGTGAGAGACCTTGATGCTCGTGCCCGGTGCCGTGCCGAAACCGAGTTGTGCCGAGGACCAGAGCTGAGTGGAGTGGCCGGAGGTGGTGACGTCATGGAGAACAATGGACCAGCCGGTGGACCGAATGTAGACCGTGACGATGTACCTCTTGGACTCGTCGTATGTCAGGATGGAGGACCCGAAGGTCCCGAGACCGACATCCACCTTGATTTGACGGGTTGAAGATGTGCCTGTGGCCCCGTCGAACTCGATCCTCCGAACCGCACCACTCCCGTTGTCGATCGACACGATCTGCTCGGCACCCCCGGGGAGGTAGAGGAGAAACTGAACGGCGGCGGTATCCCGTCTCGACTGTGTGACAAAGTCGTGATCGTCCTTCATGGTGAAGGTCGCGGTCTGTCCCGCTGACCCCGAGATGATCCTCCTCACCCTGCGTGGGTTCACCCCGCCGGACCTGTAACCGTCAACAAGGGTGGTCGTAGCGGTACCGGAAATCGTGTATGGCCCCATCGGGTCCGACGATGGTTCCCGGATGGGTGCCTTGTAGTCGAGCGTGTCGTAGCCTGAGATGAACTCCGAGTCAGTACGGAAGTCGTTGCTGCTGTGCCATACCTTGATGCCCCCGTAAATACGCCAGACCTGATACGACTTCGGAGCCAAGATGATCTTCCGGTAGATCCGTGTGGCGTTGGTGGAGGCCGAGAAGTCTCCGTTCCAAGCGTGGGCAACGTGCCCATTGATAAAGAACGCCCCGCCCTCGGTATTCACACGACCCCATCCGACACTGACCGCGTCCCCGCCGGGGAGGTACTCCCTGTTGACCCGGGACCTCTCCCACTCGGTGATTCCGACTGCCGAGAACAGGTCCGCTTGGAAATCGACGGAGTTCACCCCGCTGTCGATACGCCCACGCACACCGACACGGTGCCGGTCGTTGCCGCTGTTTGAATCGAAGAGCATGGTCCCCACTGTGTCCGCAGTCCACGACTGTCCGTCGGCGAGGAAAATCTGGAGGCCTTCGACGTGGGCGGCGAGGTAGGTCGATGCGTCTGCCGTTCCCGACGAGACGGTGGCGATGTTGAGGGAGTCGGAGGTGGTCCCGTCGAGTTCGATGTACGTCACACCGTCCTCGTCTGTCTGCCAAGTCGGGGTCCCACCAATAGTCTCGGCGAAGAAGTCGTCGAAGTCTCCGGCTACAAGGGTAGTGCCGTCTGATGCCCCATCACGGATGGTGTCCAAGTCCCAGTCGATATCAGGCGACATGATGTGCTCCTTCCTCAGGTCTGTTCGGCTTGGGGATTCGTTCACGACCTCGACGATCCACGTCGAGGAATATGAGTTTCATGGTTGTCCTCTTTCTGTTATACGATCGACGGACGAAGGGAAACCGTAGCGGCACTACTTACGGCCTGCATCTCGATAAGCGTGATGGAGCGTCCGGGGTTACCGAAGTAGTACGTCTCTCCCGACTTTACCCGGACTGCGTTCGCCGCCTCCGGGTAGGTACCAGAGACATACACGTCGATGTCCTCATCCGTGTCAATCCTCCATTCCATAGGTCCGGTGCTGTTGTTGTTCGTCGAGTCCTCCTTGTCCCACATGGTCGTCTTGGACCCAGTGGCAACGGTCGTTCCGGTGTGGCTTCGTGCGTGTGCCATAGTCGTTATCCTTCTCGGGCCGTGCCCGTTGTGGTGTGATCCACCAGTGTTGTTTCAGTTCCGCTTCGTTCGTCTTGGACAGAAGCAGGTGTTCAGTAATCATGGTTGTCCCACCTTTCCTCGTGGGCCTTCTCTTGGAACCGTTCCCAGTATGCGTCGGGAAGTTCATCCGGCTCTTTCTTCTCTCCGTTCACGTACAGTGCCGAGATGTTGGGCTGGAAGTCGTCAACAAATCCGTTGCCCTCGTTCTCCCATACCGTCTCGATCTCGTATTCGGTGTCGGTATTGTCGTCGTACAGTGTGACTATCTGCATGTCAACTCCTTTCCTGAGAGTATAGGCAGACTAACCTAGAAAGTCAAGTCCTTGTTTCCATCACCTCCGCCGCCAGTGCGACGACTGCGAAGCGGAAGGGCTCGCCGGAGCCCGGTATGAACCTGTCGTAGTCCCCTGTGAGCCACCATGTCCCATTGGACTGAGGGACAAGTTCACACGATGACCCGATGCGGTTGACCATGAGCCAGTTCAACAACTTCATTGCCTCGTCTGTGTCGTCGCGGGGGTCCGGGTACTCTCTCATTGGACCGCCCGGTGGATCAACCATGATCTTGCCGGGGTTCAGGATGCCGTAGCGGGAATGGTCCTTGAACTCTCCCGCCTCTTTTATTGCCACCACCCTCGCGGTCGTCTCGTCTGTTGGTCTGTTAGTCACGTGTCTTCCTCCACGATCTGCGAGGTGTCGCTGTTGTCCAAAACATTTGGACAATCTTCCGCCAATGCCTGAATCAACATACCCTCCGCGTGTCTCGCCGCACCGTCTTGGATCTTAAGTACGGCACTGTGCATGATGTCTCGGTACTCTTGCCGCTCCTTCACAAGCCTGTCACGCTCGGCGGCAAGGGATTCGAGGAGGTCGCCTACGCATGAATCTGTGATCTGTATATCAAACCCGTAGGCACGAAGGTGGCCTACGACACACTTCACCCGCTCCGTGCTGGTGTCGTGGGTGTATTTGTTACCGTTCATCATTACACTTCCTTTCCTGTCGGTGTGTTACGAAAGCACGTGGACGAAGAATCCTCCCATGTCTACCTCATTACTTCCCCCGCCGTCGAACGTAACGTACGCCTGAATGTACCCGTCTGACGCCAACGTGGACGAGACCCAGAACGGTAAGTCGATCATAGCGGGGTGTGTTCCTGAGTCCTTGTAGTAACGAGAGTCTGACAACGAGAAGATTTCAACATCGGAAGAGTCGAAGAACTTAAACGTCAGGGTGACCTCCGTATTGTTGACTCCCGTCGTGAAGTCTCCGGTAACCCGTAGGTTACACGCTTGTCCTTCTGCCAACCAACCCAACTTGATCCTACTGTTGCCAGAATCATACACGTCACCAGAAGAAATGCCATGAGGAAGGTTCGTGTACCCCCCTTGATTAGCACTTGCGGCATCACACAAGAGTTGTGTCTCGGTAACGTCATTGATACCAGTCTGGTCGGCACCGTTGTGGCCCACGTCGAACCACCCGAGTACCGAGTCCACCGCATCGTGGATGGTAGTCTTTCTGGTACCCGAACCTGTCACCACCACGAGACTGTCGCTCTTAGCGGGTGTCGTGGTCTGTGTCTGTTCGCTTATCTTTTCTGCCATGTCGTATCCTCCTTGGATATCTGATCGTATGCCGTTCACCCCCAGAAGTCAAGCCGGGAGTGTGAAGAGATCGTTAAGAAAGAGAGCGGTCTCCGTATGTAGTCTAGGAGGTAAGGTCCCCGGTGGCGGCGGCGATGAGGCGGGTGTCTTCCTCAGAGAAGTCCTCAAGGTTCGCGGTGGCCCCGCTGTCGTCGTTCAGATACTCACTGGTCTGTTCGGTGTACATTCTGTGTTCTCCTTATGGTATGGTTCGTGTGGATAGGTCGGTCTAGCTCGTGAACCACTCCGGTACGTTCCCAGCCCTATCCCATCTCGCCCAACCCTTCTCAGCCCTGTAGTACGCCCGGTACGCCCGGACAGGGCAATCTCCCTTGTATTCCTCCGGCATCGCCAAGACAAACGGTGTCTGCCCTGTACCGGACAAGTCGGGGACGTGCTGCTCGGCCCACTCCACCACCGCACGGGACTTGTGGACCTTCCCGTACCTGACAGCGTACTCGTCGGCCAGTGCTAGCCCGAGCCGGACGAGCCAGTCGTAGTTTTGCCGGGACGCACGGGTCCACACCGAGCACGGGTGGTTGTAGTGCGTCCTCCGGTACGGTGCCTCGCCGGGTTCATGCACGGAGCACAGCAACTGGGCCGTCTCCAGCATCATCTTGACAACGTGCCGGTCGCAATGGTCCCGTGCGGCTTTGGCGGGGTCGGTGTGGAGGATGAAGATGTTTATGTCTGTGTCCTTTCCTGTTGTGTCTGTGTCATGCAAATCTCCTTGTGTTAGGTGTGTCCAATCCGGTGAAACGCCGCCCCGCCCGTTTCCAAGCGGGGGACGCAGGAGAATGTCATTCAATCTCGACGGCTTCGCCGATGTTGTCGAACGCCTCGCCCTCGGTGGCGTACAGGTCGCGGCTCACGAACTGACACCCCGGGAACTCGGCCACATATCGCCATCCTTCGCGGATCTTCACGAGTCACCCCCAAACATCGCACGGGCCTCCTCGATCGCCTCCTCCTCGGACCCATAGGGTCCCATCCAATCCGAATCGGGCAAGCATCCCGGGAAGCACACGGCGACGAAGTAGCCTTCGGCTCGCTCGATCGTCGCGTCGTTGCCGCCGTCGATCCAATGCTCGGCAATCTCAGCAAACGCTTCGCCGATGTCCGAAAAGTGCCGCGTCTCGCCGCCCATATCCACCGATACCGCATCGCCCCAGTGTTGCACCTCCAGGTCGGGCAGGGCGTAAGGGTCATGGGCTCGGGATTCGTCAATGTACGCTTGTGTCATGGCTGTCTCCTTGTGGTTGGTGTGAATCCCACGCCCCCGGTTTCCCGAGGGCATGGTTGGTTACTCCTGAGTCATGGCGTTACGTGTGGCCCGGCTCATGTCGGACATGTCCTTCGCCAGTCCCTCGATCGTACCGCAACCCGGCGAGACGACGGCCAGTGCACCGCAGAATACGACCACGGTCACGACCAACAGGGTGTGCTTCCAGTTCCAACGCTCGTACTTGTAAGATTCCATACCTACTCCTAACGTGTGTCGGCTCCGCCGTTGGTAAAGACCGGGTCCCTTCCGGTCGGTGGGTGATTACTTACCGTCGTACACGTGGACACACTCGGCCACGGTTTCAGTCACGCCGTCCTCGATGGTCGTCGTGATACGCTCCAGTTTCATGGACGTGTCGTGCTCGTCGGCCACGTCCTCCAGTATAGTGAGGGTGTCGTTGTCGGGCATGGTGTAGAGCAACGCCCGGTCTGTCGAGTCCGCGTAACTCAGCCTGTACCTACGGATTACCATGATGATCTCCTTGTTCAGACGTCCCACAACACTTCGAGAAGGGGCATGTACCCCGGCTTACGTCCGATGGTGGGGAGGAACCCACACCAGATAGCGGCCTGAGCCTCGGCGGGTGAACACCTACGGTACGCTACCTTACGGACCAGTGCGTCACAATCCTCCATCGTTTCCTTCGTGCCGTTCCTGTCGTGTCCCGCCGCAGCCAGCATGTGACTGTCGATGACGACGGCCTGAGGGTCACCCAACAGGGCACGGTGGAACGGTCCCGTCTTGGGTCCGGTGACCAGCCCGGTCTCGATAAACTTACGGACATGGACACGAATCGGCTTGGGCACGTCGTACAGAAACTCCCCCGTCCTGACGTAGTGGAGTGCCCACTTAACGCTACGGTTCACGCTGACACGTGGGGAGAACGCGGCCAACAGACCGGCGAGGTACTCGGGGCGACACTTCAGGTGCCGGGAGGCAATCATAATGTCCTCCTTGGTACGGATATACCAGTCCTTCATCTCGTACCCGGACTTGTAATACTGTTCGTACAGTTCGAGTTGCTTGGTACTCACGGGTGTTCCTCCGATGTTTTGAGGTCTGAGTCGTACACGTACTCAATCAGTTCGCTCACCTGTTCCCTCGGGTCGTGTGACTCGACAGAGACACGGGAACCGTAGAGGGGATCAAGGGAGAGGCGAACGTGTGTCTCGTGGTTGATCGGGAAGATGACCCCGCCGATAACCTCAACCGCACAGTAACTCACCTCCTCGCTGTAAAGGTCGTCGTATACCTTCTGAGTCACCCACTTGTTAAAGAACAGGAGGGCACGCTTCTCCTCTGGGTGTTCCTGAATCATCAGCACCTTGATACGTTCAGACACGTGAACCTCCTTACCAACTGGCCTGATAGTAGAATGTATCCAGATCGTCACGGTTCAACAGACCTTCGATCAAGTCGTGGGTGTACTGAATACCCTGCCAGTACCATTCGTCGATCTCCGTCCCGCCGAAGAAGAACCCATCTACAGGTGGGAGGTGTTCTTCTGGGTTCTCCTTGTTTGCCAGCACCTTCTTACACAGGGTGTACAACTCGTGAAGTTTCTCACGAGAGACATAAATCTTCTGACATTCATCTACTCCTCCGCCACAGTTCTGTACGAACCAGTTATGAACGGCGTTGACCTTACGCCAGTACCCTACACACAAAGAAACCTCTGCGTGGGGCGAATCCTCGTTACGCTCCATCCTAAAGTGATCGAGCAGTGTCTGGTACAGTGGGTCTGGTCCCTTACCATGATTCCACCCACTGATGTACGACTCGGCGTACAGGTACATATCCAATCCCATGTTACACTTCCTTTCCGAGTTAGTGATGAGAGAATAAACAATAGCCGGGCCCGCCGTTCCCGACGGACCCAGCCCAGAAAGGATATCGTTACTTAGGCAAAGGCGAGGGCAGACGCCCGCTCCACTGCCGGAGTGTTGAATGCCGCAAACGCACGGTCAAGACTGCGTCCCCTCGGGAGATTACGACGGCGTGCGTCGTGCTGTTCGTACCCCTGCACGGCGTTGAACATCTCCCACGCAGTGGCACGTGTGTTCCACGGACGGTCACGGTTCACTTGGTCACGCTCACGCCAGAGCCTCTGGACGATAGACTCGACACGCTTGTCAAACGTGTTCCTCGTGCGTTCCGTCGGGTCCTCGGGCATCGGGTACACCTCACGGAGGAAGTCGGCGATGGTCACCTCTCGCTCGTTGGCCGTACGGAACGTGTCGATCACGTCGTCGGTCTTGTCCGTGAGTGCCGTGATATCGCTCACGAGTTCCTCCATCTTCCAGTTCAACCCCGACGTGTGGTTGATGCTTCGTGTCAAGGTCAGCCCACCGACACGCTGCATCATGGCGAGGTTCATACACACGTCACGGTACATACCGAGCTGGTACCGGAACGCACGACCGTCGAGACTCCCCGACACGTGGACGACGGGAAACACCGTGTCGTCCTTGCTGATCTCCCGGCGTTGGTCGTCGGTCGGCTTGATGATGACGTGGTGTCCGTCTCTCCAGCGACACTGGACGTCGCCCACCATACCGTGCGGGTCGAGTGCGTAACACGACGCCTCGACGACACGTGCGACCTGATCGGTCTGTTGCGGGGTGTAGTTCTTCCCGACGGGCTTCCCGACGACGTCGCCCTCAATACTACGCTTCAGGTAGTAGTGTCCGGTCGGCTCGTCGGTACCGCTCATGCGGGACGGCTCGACGAGGATCGTGTCGGGGAACGCGTGGTGAACGAGGGAGGAAACGTCTTGCATATCGTACGTGGTGGGCATGGTATTGTCCTTTCCGTGCCAGTGTAAAGAAACCAGAAACACAAACCGTCACGTACACACTAGCATACGTGACGGGACAAGTCAAGAGAAAGATACCCGGTACACCCCGGTATCTACGAGGTCGGGCGTACACGTCGGGGAGACAGACACGACCCCCTCCTCGTACCCGAACGCCTTCCACCCGTTGCGTGACAACAGGTCGGCGTAGTCACACGCATTGTCCAGCGTGTTGAACCTACGTGGCAGGGTGACAGAACGTGTCCTACCCTTGTTCGCCTCCCTCCCCACGACGGTAAGCCGGGTCTGTCCGTCGTCGGTCGGTTCGCTCCGCACGTGGAGACGGTACTTCTTGCGTAGACGGTGAGACACACGTACGGCGTGGTCCCGGTCGAACACGCCGAACGGTACTTCAATGCTGGGATTATTCATTCTTCCCCCATTCCTATCAAGTTCTCGGCCACCCCCTGCAAGATCCTGAACGTGCACACGGACAGGTCACTAGGCCACCACTCGGACCCTTCCTCGGTAGCCTCCAAAGATTCCAGACTGTGCTGGTCCTTGGTCTCACTACTCACGATCCAGTAGACACCTTCGGAGTCTACGGTAAGCGAGTAGTTTACATACGTTAAGAGAACCTTCACGCCTTAACCTCCCTGTATTTGAGTGGCTTTGAGTATTCCATGACATCGGCCATGTCCTTATGTTTCACCGGACCCTTACCCCCGACGTATCCGGGCGGGGTGTTGGCGAGGATGGCGGAGTCGAGAAGGTCCCTTGTAAACACCTGCACTTTATCGTTCACCCTGTACCCCGTACCCCACTCCCGGCTGGGTCGGTAGACTGCGTGGACAGCGTACCCCCGATACTCCCTGCTCTTCTGGACGTAACACACGCCATCGTCCGACTCAACGTAACACCACGATGCGTACCTGTTGGTCTGGTACACACGGTACCCGAGGTCACGGATCTGCTTGATTATTTCTTGTTCCATTACACAACCTCCCTGTTATAGCCACGATCCGGCGATGTCGATGTATTCCACCCAGTCCATGTCCGTCCAGTGTGCCGTACACGTTTCGGGCACGGGCACGTTGTACAGTCCGTGCTTGTACCGTTCCCACTTGGCCAGTGTCGTAGCGTGGTACGTCACGAGGTCCACGTCGGTCGGTCCACCGTAGTCCCGACAGATAGCACGCACGTAGTCCCCCGGATCGGTGCCTACGCCGTCCCGTTGTACCAGTGCGATACGTCGTCCGTCCTTATCCGTGATAAGGTACGCGAGTTCTCGGTACGGCTTGTACCGTTCGGGGTCCTTGCGTAACGACACGACCGACAAGTTTAGCGGCAGTTCCCTGTCGTTCATACCATGTCCCCCAGATCGTAGTGCATGGCGTTCATACCCTCGGGCGTAACGTCCACGATATTCGAGAAGACCACGAACGGTACCGAGTAGACCGTACGCTTCCCGCACGTACCGCACGGTACCTTGTGCCCGTCCAACGGGTCACACTCGTCCGTGACCGTACCGCAACGGACACAGACCCCGTTCCTGTTTACGTCGTGCTCGTCCAGCACGATCCTATGTTTGTTCCTCGTCGTCATGACGTACCTTCCTTTCTGTTTGGGGTGACGTGATATCCTAACGATAAAGACCCCGCGTACCGTTATGATACGCGGGGTGATTCTAAGGTTTCCGAATATATACAACGCGAGATCCGCAGACCCCGCGCACGGTTTCGTATTTGGTTTAGCGTTTATGGTCCCGATAGGATGCTAGTCTATCGCGTACGCTACTTTGGTAATGCTCCTCGGATGGTCCCGGCACGATTCTAACGGGGTCCGATTCTAGGTTGTATCGTGGTGTCTTGGGCGTTTGGATTCGATCATATGCGGATGGAATCGGGCGCGTGATGCCTCACGTTTCCCTTTCGCGTAGATGGTACCGAGCCGTACTGTTTCAACCGTACCCGATACGATACCCTTCACGAGCGGCATACTCTACGCTTTATGGTGTCCTGTACGATACTCTATGGTACCGTCCACGATTCAACCTTCGCTATTTACTTGTCACAGAAACCCCATATGGATTCGGCCTACTAGCGGAATCGGGTAGGGATCACCCAAAGACTAGACACTCCCTTTCGGGAGCGTCCAGCGTACCCTATCGGGTATTACTTGCTTTTACTGTCTTTGTACGCCTTCACAATGGAGGACCTAGACGTATTCGCACGAACGTTCACACCACACAGAATCAAGGCGGCCCGCTGGGCAGAGACGTTCTGTTTCCCGAACTCCCCCCCATCGATACCGATAGTCTCACGCTTAGCGGACGGAGAAAGCAAGTATCGCACAGCCGCCGCAAGGCTATCCTGTTTAGCGGGGTCGGCCTGTTCCTTGGCAGGTGCGGCGAGAACGTCCAAGGCCTTGATCCATTCGATAGACGCATTGGTCTTGGCGTTGGTCTTGGCGTTGGTCTTGGCGTTGGTCTTGGCGTTGGTCTTGGTTGTCATTGGTCTAGCCTTTCTGCTTGGATCCGATCGGATCCGAGTTGTGTTGGGCGGATCACGCGACCCGCCCCCCAAGTATACCATATATCGGCGATTGGTCAAGCGTTCGATACTCTTTCTTGTGCAAATAGCCGAAAAATCTTTGGTCGACTAGTTAGTACTTACTAACATGGACCGGTCGGGTCCATCCGAATATCCGAATATCCGAATATCCGAATATCCGGATGGACGAAAGGGTGGTGAGTAAGCACTAACTAACATACGCGGGCTCGATCTGTTAGTAAGCACTAACTAACATTGTCCGGCATGTTAGTCCGCACTAACCGGGTCCCCCCGAATCCGGGTGGTCCTGTTAGTGGACACTAACCGGGTCCCCCCGAATCCGGGTGGTTGTGTTAGTAAGCACTAACTAACCCCCCGAATCCGGGTGGTGCGGTCGGACCCCCCGAATCCGGGTGGTCAGGCGGGGGTACGGGGGGGTCGGCGGGGGCCGTCTGGTACAGACACCCAGCCGAAATATGCCGGACCTGATTTTCCACTCTGGTCTCTGCCGGACCCGTCTGTATCCACCAGACCCTCTCAGATCCTCTCAGATCCTCTCTAAGCCGTCCTAGGCTCTCGAAGGACTCTCGGGTCCCCTAGACCCTGAAATGCCTTAGGAGGGATCTGAGGGCCTCTCAGGGCACGGTGCGGTTTAACGGGATTAAACGAGGGTGAACGGTGAACACGATACCCTTAAGGGTCCTTAAGGTCCTTTAGGGTCCTACAGGTACCTACAGGTATACTACTAGATATATATATTTAATATATTTATATATCAATACAATATACCTGTAGGACCCTACAGGACCCTACAGGACCCTACAGGACCCTACAGGACCCTACAGGACCCTACAGGACCCTACAGGACCCTACAGGACCCTACAGGACCCTACAGGACCCTACTAGTACCTATAGGACCCTTAAGGTACCTATAGGTACTAGTAGATCCTAGGGGTCCCCCCTTATGTTGCACAGGAGTTAAGAGTTATCCACAATGGGTCACCTTCTGCGTCGTTGTCTACCAAATATGGTAGGCTTACTCGTTCCACGTCGTTTAGACCCCAAGATGCTGTGGATCTTCTCGGGGGCCTTGTGGTACTGTAGGAACCCTTGGATCTCGTGTTGGAACTCTTGGTCCTGTGTATCGGAGATCATCTTGTCCGCATCTATGAGGAACATGTCTTGGAATGGTTTGAGTGCAATCTCAAGGGCGTCTACACGGTCGTCATGTAGGAGTGCCCCTCTCTCGTTCCTCATCCGAGTAATCTGGTAGGCCAATGTTTGGTCTCGTGCTACACGTGAGTCGATAACCAGTTTGTGTGAGGCGAAGATTGGTTCGAGGGTAGCGAGGATACGTTGTTCCTTCTGCCCCTTTGCCGTTGCCTGAACGATGGGGATTCGTAATCCCATCTCCCCCAGCACACGAGCCAACTGAACACCGTACATGCCGTCCGCAAAGTTCTTCTCTACGTGTATCTCTTTGACCCCTTGGGCCATAGCGATCTCACAGAGTTTCTTCAGGGTAGCGTCGTCGTACCCACCGTCGATACCACCGGCTGCGGTAACAAACACGTTGCTGTGAATGTTCTTGGCTACCGCGTACCCTACCTCGTCTGGTCCGTTCCCTGCGGGGTCGATACCCATAACAGAGAGTTGGTACTCTGTCGGGGTATGGTCTACGTACCCCGGCCCGTACCACATGTCCTTACCGAGCCCGACCGACTCTATGTCGTCCCTCGGGTTCGTCAGGTTCCACATGACCCGGAGGGGTCCGTAGTCGGGGCTAAGTTCCATAACGATGACGTCCCTCAGCTTGAGGGGGTACTTGTCCTCGTCGGACGCGGACGGGTCCAGAAGCATCTGGAGGGCGTACGTTCCGGGGGCCTTGGCCTTGGTCTTCGCAAGTTCCTCCCTACCGAATCGTTCCGGGTAGGTGGGGTCCCCCTGTTCTACGTCACCCTTTCTCATCTCCTCTAGCAAAAACTCAGCGAGGTGGGCCATCTGCTTCTCGTCGGTAACGTCCGGGTACTCGGCGGGGACACGGGACATCGTGTGACTCCCGTCGTCCACGAGTTTAAAGTACACCGAGTCTTCCGTCTGGGGGGTCCCGATCTTCATGTCGGTCCCCCCGATGTTCAGGATGTACGTGTACTCGTCCACGCCATCTAGGATCTTCTGTCGCTTGGGCTGTGTGTCTGAGTTCTTGGGGATCTCGATATCGTCGGACAGGATGAGGTCGGCGTGCTTCCCCGTGTTACCAGCCGTGATACTCGTTGCCGTACAGGACGGCTCCTTGACGACCTTGGTCCTCGTTCCCACCGTAAAGGCCATACGACCGTCGAGGTCGTACTTGCCGGGACACATGTCCGTGAGAAAGTCACAGGACTTGAGGATGCCGAGGGCGGTCCCCACGATCTCCTGAGACCTGTCGAAGTTCGCCGACATCACGAGCACCGTGGCGTTCGGGTTCACCAGAAGGAACCAGTCGATAAACGCCGCGTCGATAATGGACTTCCCGAACTCACGCATAGCCATCAGGATGTGCGAGGTCCCGACCCCCTTCTGCAT
>Ga0180432_10002720_pt1 | contig 26274 bp, 40 predicted proteins | sample SS_ome_10_FD_132414 | JGI IMG/M metagenome (GOLD analysis project Ga0180432, IMG submission 132414) | Hypersaline lake sediment archaeal communities from the Salton Sea, California, USA - SS_1_MS_2 metaG | ecosystem: Environmental > Aquatic > Non-marine Saline and Alkaline > Hypersaline >... | reverse complement strand
GCCTTATCTTTTAATCTAAGTTCACCAGGAGATTCCTTCTTATTTTTTCTCTCCAACGGAATTAACCCAAATAAAATAGATATTAATATTATCATTTCAAGGAACATTTATAATCCTCCGTTACTTACTTCTGTCCATATATAAACACCAGCATCACTTATGTGGCAAACGTATTCTCTTGACCTAACACCGCCCGCGTTAATGAAAAATGTTGCCCCGAAATAATCTGCTCCGGCTACTGGCAACGCCGTTGCATACAGTTTGTCTCTAAAGAACCAAACGGCTCCGTTGTAATATTTAGATCCGTCAATGGTTGTGTTAAAATAATAGTCTCCATCATGAATAGTATATCCGATAGCCCCCATAGCGGCCACTACAGCAGCATCGTTAGCGTATTCCCCCAAATATGGCCCATAAAAATACCAATCGGTGCCATCATAATACATATACGCATTAACGGTTGTGTTGTAATACCACATTCCGGATATAACTCCACCGTATTCCGTGTTTGCGAAAGCCACTGCTAATGCTATCGTAGCGTGGTTTCCAAGGTTCTCAAGCAAACCCTCTACGTATGTTTCGGACGATGGGGATTTGAGCCTGTCCCTTTTGTCCCTACTCATGATAGAAACACCCTCAGTTTATCCTTGCCCAAGCTCTATAGTCTTGGTCATCCTCTCCACCAAGTAGCTGAAAACTCGTAGCAGTTTCGAGAGAGGTCTCGTAAGTCTCACCGGGCAAAATTGTATGGATATCGCAATCTTCATCATCCCTGTAATACAGGTTAGCAACATCCGAGTCGTTCCTAAGTATCAGGCTTTCCGGCGTAAAATCAAGCTCATAGGTGTTCCACTCGTCATCGTTCAGCACATCCGTTTCCTGGCTGAACGCAGCCCTCATGGTCGATCTTATCTCGACCCTCTCGATAGTTGCCATTAGTTCCACCTAAGAATTTTGATACGCTTGGTCAGTATCCACTTCCTGATTATGGTAGTGAGTTTGCCCTTGTAAGCAACCGGACCGCCAAGCTTCTCTACTATAAGACCCCCGGTAGCGTAATGCTCGGGAGCACCCCTGTAGAACTTGCATCTGAACTTAACGAGAGTTCCTATCTTTACCTTTTTGATGTCGGTGCTGTGAGTGATGGTAACGTAGCTTTTCTTCTTCGGCTTGGGTTTGGGTTTCGGGGCCACCTTGGGTTTTTCAACCTCTACTTCGTAGCCCCCGCCTTCCTCGTTAATAGGAAGTTCTTCCTCTTCGCCTATGAGGTCGTCCAAGGACGCAATCTCTTCGTATTCTTCTTCGTCCTCTTCCTCCTCTATTTCTTCCTCTAATTCTTCTTCCTCCTCTTCTTCTTCTGGTTCTTTTACAACCCGTTCACAAGCCATGCATCCACCATACTCATCCAGCGGATCGCCACACACATCACACACGGAAATTTCTTCCGTCTCTGCATTATCTACGTTATCGTAATACTTCTGAAGGGCTTCGAGCATGTCATCTTTCGAGCCCCACTCTGCATCGATATCAGCACCATCTTCTCTAAGTTGCTTTATCCATTTCCAGAGTTCTGATCTACTCATATTCTCTATATCAGCCATATCTCGGCCCTCCTCTCAAATAAAAAATGTGGGGGCGTGTTCAACGCCCCCAAGTTTTCTTCCGCTTTAGTAACCTATGTCGTTGTAGACAAAGGCCGCATCAGCGTCAGCAATCGTGGTCTTGAAGAACTTCCTGTAATACGCGAAGTTGATACCGCGTGATACATTCCTCTCGACCTCTACGGTTCCCGGTCTCTGGGAGAAGATAGCGTAGAAGTTGCTATCCAGCACGATAAGCTGTCCAACTGGGTTGAACAATGCTACCTGTGCTCCAGAACGGTCATCGTAACCGACCCAATAGACGATCTTGGGGGTAAGCCCCCATCTCTCTTGGAAGTACTGGGTCGCTGTCCTACCCTGTGTCACCCAAGCAGTCTCGTTGATCCGGTTCATCTGATTCCGTGTCATGAGAACAACGTCGGGCCTGAAACCCCTGCCTTCGATGGTGCTCACGGCAGTTGACATGTCGTTCCCAAGCTGGGCATCAGTGATACCTGCCCAAGCAGCCGTAGCCGCCACGGGAGTAACACCGGCATACATGATGGAAAGACCGTCGCCATCAATGGCATTCGTGAAACCACGTCCTGCCCTGGCAGCCTGCATCCTTTCGGAAGCACTCATGTTAAGCTCACCAGAGTCTATCATAGCCTCATCAGTAATTCCTACGACCTCTTCCCACTGCTCAAGCTTAATGCTGAACTTCTCCTCGACCTCGGGTCTCTGTTCCGTGGTCTCGGCACCCTCATTCTTCTTGTGAGCAATCAGCTGGGTCTTGTCATAGATGGTCGTCTGAAGGCCATCATCTTCCGACAGGTTATATGCTTTTGTAACCGTCTGAATGATGGATTCCTTGTTGATAACCCCCATGATTTCGTCATACATGTGTCCAAGCCGCTTGGCGACCTTCTCGGTAATGGCCTGAGTGTCAAGCACAAGACCATTATCCGCTCTCGGTAAAATTGGAGCCATTCATGTCACCTCGCTTAGTTCATCCTGATGGTGATGTACTGGTTGGGATCGTCGTCCTGCACGGGCTCCTCAACCCACCCAATAAGATCCTTGGGGTCATCTACACCATCCACCCACAGTCTAACCCTGCCAGCGGTTGTTCCCTGAGTAACAGGGTCGTCTACATTCAGTGCTACAACACCACTCTCTTCGGTGTCATCCAAGTCAGGCAATGCCTTTATGATGCCCGTGTGGAGAGCAGTGAGGTTTCCGTGTATGTCGGGGCCGTCCTGAGCGAGTCCGTAAACGTCATCGCCGTTTGTGGCCACCCTCACATACCAAAGGTATCCGTTCAGAGTCCTGTCGCGACCAGAGACCTGCACCCTTGTGAGGGTCATGCCCTCGATACAGGTGTTCTCGTCGCCAGTGTCCTGAACGCACCCAGTTGCTTTTCCTACCTCTATGGTCATTCATACCACCTTATGTGAAGAAAGGTTTCTCCTCTTCTTCTTCATTCTGTTCGTCCGAATGGGCATCGGGTGTTGGCACCTTGCCCTTCTCACCAGACGGATACGCGGAGTTCTTCTCCATGACCTTGAAAAACTGGTCGATCTGTTCATCCGTCATCGTCTTGAGTAGATTGAAAATCTCGTCCTTGTTCTTGGGGAGGATCTTCTTGTCGTTGATGTAAGAATCCACCTTGGACAGAATCTCGCCCTCCCTCTTCTCGGACTCGAAAGCCTCAAGTTTGGCCTTGTACTCATCAATCTTCTCATCCTTCTTCCGAAGCTCGTTCATCAGAGATGCCAACTTCTCTGCAAACGCATCGGGTGTCTCGGAAGGCTCCTCGGAGTTGGACTCGGGAGGCGTTTCCTCTTCGGAGCCATCCTCTTCGGATTTCTCCTCCTTATCCTCTTCCTCGGTGTCTTCCTGATCGTCGGGCTCCTCATCGGAATCTTCGGAATCGTTCTCGGAGTCAGAGCCAGAATCTTCAACATCATCAGAGGTCTCCTCGGGAGTTTCCTCCTCGGTTTCCTCTTCCTGAGTTTCCTCTTCCTGGTTCTCCTCTTCGAGTTCTTCCTCGTCTTCTTTCTTCGGAGCATCCTCTTCTGTATTTTTCATAGCGTCACCGCCAAATATTTGCACGATATCGTCGTCTTTTACGACTTCATCGATATCGTTGAATCCTAAAGTATCAGACACGACATCCCACATATCGTGTATTTCATCACAGAAGTCCTCGTAGCTGAGGTTTATGGCCTTAATGTGTTTTCTAAGATGTTTGAACACTTCTGCCGAAGCCCTTTTCCCGGACCTTGCTCCCTTGGCCGCTGCCAGAGCATAAACCAGTCCTCCCTTATGGAGATACATCTTCCCAAGGTTTATCCAGTGATGTGGGTATTTCCAAGTGGACTTCTTATCCTTGTCCAGCACGTTCCAGTTTGAAAATGCATTCCAAGGCAGACGGGTCTTATCCACGTCTCCCCAGTCCGGTTCTATCTCTTTAATGGTTGAGTTGTGCCGATATGTTTTCGCCAACATATCAGAATCGTCCGTGTAGTCCGAGCTGTAACAAGCATACGCAGAATGTTTTTGCAGTTCCTGAATGGTCTTTATCTCCGACTCAGGAACCTGTGGGTTTGGTAAGTATGCTATATGGTTGAACTCCATCTCGGTTACTTTCACGACATCCATTTCCTCTTCATATTCGTTCTCTATTTTATCCATCTCGCTATCGTACCAGTAAGCCACCGAGAAGTTAACGTAGATGCCTCGCTTCATTGCTTCGACCGCTTTCTCGTCCCAAACCTCCGCCTTGAACATCAACGCTTCTCTCTCTTCGCTATACCAAGCATCCACCACTACACCAAGCATTTCGTCAACCGTAATGGCCGCCCAAGGGAAGCTACCATGTCCATCCGCAAGAGGTTTTCCGATCAGGTTCTTGCCATACTTTTCAAATGTCTCTCTCGGTATGTAAATGGGATCTCTCGGGCGATGTGTTACGGCAAGGCCAGTTATTACAAGCCTGTTAGTTGAAATTCCGTAAGCTTCGCTTCCTTCGATCTCTATATCTTCACACTTGTATGCATTACATACGCGCTGATACAGAGCCATGTTACGGCCAAGTTTCTTTTGGCTGTCTTGGTCTACTACCACGACCTTATTATGTTTCCCTGGGCCGGGTCTATCCGTCCTTCTCATAGTTCCACCACATTCCGGACATTTGTAAGAGTCACAATGTTTTTCGCTAGTCTCTTTGTAACCACAATCTATACATTCGCAATCATATGTTTCATTCCCCATCTTCTCCCTCCTGTTCGTTTCCTTCGTCTCCGGAAACGGGCTTGGTAGATTGCGGTATCTCAAGGAATGACCTTATCCATTCCTCGCTACTATCCACAACCCCCTTATCTATAAGTGCTGTAACCATTTCAGTAAGTATCTTCTTATCCTTCGATATAAGAGGCGGAAACTCCATAACAGGATATTCGTCCACGCCATCGAAGTTAAGATCTATCATGCGTTTTATCTGGCTCCCAACCACGTTTGAAAGCTCCTTCTGTAGCTCCTGAATCCTCCATGAGAACAAATCAAGATGAGTCTCGCCAAGAGCCCTTGCTCCCGTTTCCTCTATACCCATAACGAGAGTAGGTATCAACAACCCTCTCATTATCTGCTCATCGGCATACTTGATAGCATCCCTGTATCCAAACATCCCATTCGTTTTGGACTCCACAACCTGTATCTCGTTCTCTTTAACCATAGAGAAATTTGTTTTGGTCCTTGCCTTGTCAAGATGCATATTGGTTTCGTCCAGAGCGTCCTCATCCTCAACATAAGCCACCAAGAAAGGAGCACCGTATCTTTCGAGAGCTATATTCCAGAACTTTATCAGGTAGTCCTTCGCATACCAGTTCTTGTGTATTCGTCTGAGTTCGGATGAACCATACCAGCTGTATCCCTTTCTGTTGTGGGACCATATAACAAGCCTGAAGAAGTCATCATCCCCCTCGAAAACAACCTCCCGTTTCTTGCCCTGGTTTGCGAACTGGACAACCGCATTAAGATTTCCATATTCGTCTATCTTGAAACAGTTACGTATGGTTTCCATAGGCAAGACCTTCCACTTCTTCATATATATCTTGCCATCCTCGGATGGATCATTATAAACTATTTCCGAAACGGAATATCCCATAGATAGGGCGTTCTCCATCATGGCCTCGAAAACGTCCTGTATTCCACCAGTGCTGAACGGCAACGAATTAACATCTTCAAAATTCTTGTTTACAAACTTTATCATTTCGTTACCAAGTTCCTCGTTATCGCCGTGGTATTTTATATGCCAACCTTTAGCCACGACAGAAAGTATCAAAACACGAAGCCCAGCATATACCTGAGCATCCCTCAACATTTTCTCGTATGTCTTTGGAGTTATATTATCTGGGTTTGAATCTACTCCACTTAAAAGATTGTCCCAGAACTGTGATATAGCTTTCGATTTCTCTGTTGTTGGAATCGCAATAACCTTTTTCTTTTTCTTCTGACCTTTCTTCTTCGTAGCCATAAAACACACTTTAGTTAACGTTAACTATTAATCGAATTAAGCTTTCGTATATATAAAGTTTACTTAGTTACGATAAGTAGTATATAAAGTTTTTTGTTATGGTTAATTTTAGTATAAAAACGTTTAAATACTTTTTCTTTTATATCAAGGATTAGATGTCTGGGGTAAGAGAAGAAATTGCATTCATGAAAAACAATGACAGAATATCGTCTGTTACATATTTTGAAGATGTAAATATTCATGAATATATACACCAATGCAGTGCAATAGCAGATTCTCGAAACTTCAGGTTGCTTAAAGATAGATGGAAAGAAAGGTTTGATGTTGAATTTGTTTGTTATGACATTAAAAAAATAGGAGATGAAGCAACCATAACAAACAACGATAAATTTGGTTTTAGTCTATATATGATGACCAGCGATCTCAACAACATCAAGAAAAAAATAGACAATATATGGATTCCAGATAAGCGGTGTCCTTGTTATGTCAATATAGGAGACGGGTTTTATTATATTCTGGCACCGTTTGATTATGTAAGCGGAAGTCCTGATGAAGATATTACCCTTAAATTATCCAAACCCCAGAAATCACTAAGCAGTTTCTGGTAGTTATGTCAACCTGGGAAGAAATAAGCAAGGGTAACAAAGGAGTTACTAAGATAGATATAGACCAATTCATAGACAAGTCCAGCAAGAGCAAGTTATTTTTTGCAAAGTATATGTGCGGTCTTGAGCTTTCTGGGAGACAACCAGAACTCATAGATAAAATGAACAAATATCAGAACGTGATAGCCGTATTTAATCGTCAGGGCGGGAAGTCAACTACTCTTGCTATAGACGATGCCCATGACCTTTTATTCAAATCAAACTCTGATGGACAGGAAGAACACATAATCGTTTTTGCTCCTATCAAGGACCAGGCAGATATTATTTTCGGAAAGGTTCTTCACATACTTGAAAAGAACCCAATAGAGAACATAACCAAAGAGTTCATAAAGTATCACAATAAAACCGGAAACATAGAGATGCACAACGGACACAAGATGAACGCCAAGACTGCTTCTCCCAATTCAAGCATAAGAGGACATTCTCCAACCAAAATACAGATAGACGAGAGCCAAGATATCTCAGATAAGAAATATTACGAGGACATCATACCATCCGGTTCTACAACAGATGCAAAGATACAGGAAATAGGAACTCCTGCGGGAAGAAACCACTTCTATCGGACATTCTATAAAGCAGACACGGACGAGAAACGAGCATCCAGGTATCAGATAATAAAACAAACATGGAGAGAATGCACGTTCATATCACAGAAATACATAGAAGAGCAAATGTCCCAGATGCCGGAAAAATCATTCAAACAGGAGTATGAATGTATATGGGATCTCGATGAGGGGTTTGCTTGGGATTACGATTCTATAGTTAATGCTCAGATATTGCCACCGGAAAACATACCTCCAGAGGCAAGGGCAAAATATGTGGCTGGAATGGACGTAGCAAAAAAACCAGCAGAAACCGTCCTTATAATACTCAAGGTAAGTCCAATGAATACGTTACAGCAAGTATATATGGACAAAGAATCTAAATCGGACTGGCCGGAGATACTGAGTAATATGGCAGACGGGGTTATGGCATATAAGCCGTCATATATGTGTTTTGACAGGACTGGTATAGGCGATGCCCCATTCGATTTCTTTAAGCGAGAGATAATAAGGCGAGATCCGGAATGGAAGTCTTGGACACGCAAGTATCTCGAAGATGTTGTTTACACTAACAAACTCAAGGGAGAAATGGTTTCCGATGTTGATATGCTCCTACACCAGAATAAGTTTAATAAGGTTGCTATAGAGAAAAGATTCGGAGACGTTATGGATGAAGACGCTCAGGAGATGTTGTGTCAGAATGCCCTAACATTGTCCAGAGCAGAATCCATAAAGGACCAAATGACATCTTTCCAGAGCAAACGATCTGAAACGGGTTTCATAAAATTCTTTTCGGATAGAGGGGTAAACAACGATATATGCAACGCACTTATGTTGGCAGTCCGTGCATGGAAGAACCTCGTTGGAAAAAGGTGGAATCCGGATGGTAAGCCAAGAAGAACAATTGCATACGGAAAGCCGACTCGTTTTTCGGAAGGAGGTAGATTGCCCACAACTATGGGCAACAGACTTCCAAGGTCGAATTACTGGAATTAAAACGCGGGTCTAATGTTAATATAAAAATCATACTTGTTGGACCAAATCTCGGTTCCAGCTTTTATTAATTTTATTCTGCAACGATATTCACCATAGGTATCGAGGTCCGTCGATTTAAATTCGAAGGATACGTAACCTTGGTCGAGAGGAACTAACAAACTTCCATTAATTGTTATAGTGTTCGGCGTGAAAAGCGTTGGATCTTCTGGTCTTGGACCTATCTGCTTCGCGTAAAAAATAACCTCATCATAATTATTCAGGTTTACCGCTTCCGGAACATGCGGAGAATCCTGATCTATTGTCAGGAGTTGCATCTCTATCGTTTTGTGGTCCCCGACCACAAACCTTATACTTGCTGTCATGTCTCATCCTCCTCTTCTACATACGACGACTCTGGAGGTATGGGACCGCGTTCCATTATAACCTGAAACACTTCTGGCTCCCATAGTATTCTAATCCTTCTCATTTTCATCCTCCAAATCATCGTCTTCAATGTCAAACTCTCTGTACATCCGCTCTTTCGCGAACTTCCTGAAATCCCTCATATCCCCAAGCACAACGTTCTTGGTGTCTCCTCGTTGCCCCTTCATATCTATCTGCAACTGACTCCATATACTGCGTATATGCTGTCTGGCGTGTTGTATTCTCTTCTCCGGAGTATCATCTATTATGTTGCCTTCTTGTATTTTTTTCTCTTCTTGTTCGATGATTATCTCGCACTGCACCATTTGTTTTATCATATTATCATGCAATGCTGGGCTATATGCCCCCTTGAAAAGTTTTTTTAGCTCCTTGCTAAGCTCATCAACGCGCTTCTCGTACTTTTCTTGGTAAAAGTCATCGCTGTAGAATCTTTCTACATTAACCATTGTTAACACCTATACCTTATTTCATATTTAATTGTTTTGGATGATTTTGCCACAGTTCTTGCATTTCTTTAGCTCTATCTGGTCGCCGCCTTTCATAAGAACCGTAGTGCTAAAAACATCGCTTCCACACTTTGAGCATATCATTTCCAAAGCACCTCCTCTGCAAAATTTATTATTCTGTTAGTTATTCTTTCCGCTTCTGCATCCATAAAATATCTAAGAAGCGGAATCTTTTCGCTCTCGATCACAACCACTTCTCCATCTTCGTTTACTGTCATATCAACGGAGTGAAACGGACTCTTGAACAACGCACCAACTTCTTCTGCCCGTTCCTTTACCTTATCCCACATAGGCATTTTTACTCCACTGTAGTTTGTTTTTTTATATTTTGTAGTAACATTATTGAATATATCCGAATCCTTAACAACACCATCAACATCTATGAACAACGCGGTTGCTCCCTTGGCTGTGTTTCCCATTCCTCCAGATTCCTTGTTCGGGCAACGCATCTTTGCATATAGAACCTCTTTTTTCTTGAATTTTTGGTCTATCATAACGTAAACCCTGAAGTCAACTATTCCATTATATATCGAGAAATCCTTCAATGATTTGTGGACAAATATGCGCTCTTCCGCAAACACCTTATTCCTGTCTCCCCGAACCCTACGATTGTTGGTCATGCGGTTCAGGTGTCCGATTATCTCTTTATGTATTGTATCTACGGATATGTTATCTCCGTTCATCTCTCTCCATATTTCCGGGTTGTCTGTCTTTTCAAGAACACGTATACCCCTCCCCTCGCTCATCCTGTCCGGTTTTAATACGAATGTGTCCAATTCCTTAACCTCGTCCCAGAACTTCTCTAATCGCTTCTTTCTGTCTACTATAGCGTAAGTCTTCGGAGTCAATATATTGTTCTCGTTCATCATTTTCTTAAATCCAAGCTTATCGTAGAATATCTTGCTCTCTCCTTCGAAGCACCTGTCTACACGCCGTATGTTGTGAAACAACTTCGTTCTCTTGGCTTTACTCTTTTTCTCGCGTTGCTCCTTCATGAAACGTCCGCTTGTCATTTTATTCGCCATTTCGGATGGGGTTATACCCCAATCCGGCCTTCTCCTATTCTTGTATTTCGGATTTACTCTAACCACAATTACCACTCCAGAAAATCAAAATTGTTAACCCGCTTAATGATGTCTTTTCTGACATCTTTATGGGCCTTTCTGTTGTTCAACTCTCCCTCGATAAAATCAACATAATGATCCACGCAAGTGCACTTAACGCCCCAACCATTATCATGTGGGTGAGCAGTATTTCTACCGCACAACCCAATCTCTAATAGTGTTTGTGATAGCCCCTCATGACGTGTCGGCCTGATGCAACACGCCGATTCTTTATATAGTTCACTCAACCGCTCAAAGTTCACTAACGGATGAACCTCTGCATTATCGAAAGGCTTATTCCTCGGACCATACCGAGTTAAAATAAACGTTGTTTTTGGTAAACGTTTTGCCGTTTCTTTTATAATCTTGTAACCATAAAAATTCCTTCTCTTCCCAGGCAAGTAACAAAACACCTTCTTCCCTAATGGAGATAACTTGAACTTCTTCGGATTTACCTCCGCAACCGGCCTTACCATAGCGTCCATGCCTATGCTCTCCAACTCGTCCCGTGCAAGTTCGGTTCCGGTAACGTGTCTAACGTTATCCTCGAACTTCCACTTCTTTCTCTTGGCTATGAGTATATCTGAACCGGCCCAATAGATTATAACATTCCTTCTGTTCTTTACAATCCGTTTTATATCGGTCTGATTATAACACCCAAATTGTAGGAACCCCTTATTCTTGTTCTTATACGGCTTCAAACCGGAAATTGTCATGAACCGCTGTCCGTGGTTAGGTCTGTAACCATCATATTGGAGAACGCTTGAACATCTGAACTGGGTTATTCGTCTCATTCGGTGTCTCCTTTATCTATTAGTTCCATGATATCTTTGAATGTGATAAATTTAATTAAACCACTATCTAAATTGTTCATCATTTTTTTAAGTTTTCCATAATATACATGTTGTTTACAATGCCCCATCATAACTAAAAAAATATCATGTTTATAATTTTTATATTCGGATATTATTTTTTCGATAATGTTTACGTTTCCCGGACCAGAAGACATATCCCACCTAAATTTTCCATGATAATATATTGGAACCTCTAATATACCATTACCAGCATTATACGGCAATGGCATTGTTCTCACTCTAATAGACGAGTCTATTTTTATACCTAATTCTGATAGGATTTTTGAGTTTCTCTCTAAAGGCTCTATCTGATACCCTCCACCACGGTAAACAAATATATCATTGGAAAACCCTCTTAGAATAGAAACACATTCCATCAGATCGTCCTTGTATTCCTCTAAATTAATTTTTTCTACACCATACTTTATACCAGAACGGTCGCACCACTTATTTCCATCCCACTCATAGCTCAACCATTCTGGGTGAAAGTGTAGTTGTATGTCATGGCCCCTATTTACAATGTCTTTTATTTGTTTTTCATATAGAGAGAAATGTTCATGCCCATTATCTCTATATGCCATGTATTCTGGGACGTTACAAAAAAAAGTAACCGGAACATCAAAACTTTCAAAAAATGTCATTATATTTTTTGTAGGATTTATAACATTTTTTGGTGCATTTACTTTATCTATTTCTTTCAGATAATCTTCGTAATCTACAGTTACTAATCCGTATATCATTCTTTTACCCTACATAATATAGACGTATACCATCTTCCGAATGTTTTATGGCCTTTAAAATCGGTATCACAGAGCATTGGATAATATTCAAACTCTTTAATAACGTTTATTACATCGAAAAAGTCTTTTATTTCGTCAATCACATCTTCAAGAGACATGCCCCTAACTTCGAAATTAACATCTCCATAGCTTATTAAAAGATAGCCATTATCGTTTAAATAAGACGATATACGCTCCATAACCAATTTCCTTTCTTCTTTCTCAAAAGAAAAACATCCATTTAACCAAGTAACCATATCATATTTTTCGGGAAAATCGAAAGTTATAACATCCCCACTGTACCATTTAAAAGTCGGGAACCTCTTCTCTCCGCTTTCTACTACCGTTGAAGCTAAATCTATACAAGATATATCTTTCACACCAATCGTCTCGTATACCATGTTTGCAAACTGTCCTTCCTGAGATCCTATATCCAACATCGATGATGGATTAACCATGTTAACTTGGAACAGGTTAATTCTGTATGTCAACGTATTTAAATTATTGTCAGAGCTTCTTTTCATGGATAGAATCTTCGAAGGATTATTATTTTTTTTAGCCTCTTTTTCGTTCATATTAAACCCACCTCAAAATATACTCCTTAAACTCCTCTTCATTGAACTCCTTACAGCCTTCACCAAAGCCACCGAGGATTTCCTTTTGACGAAAGGCCCTGCTACTACCCTTCATTCTAAGAAAATCCCCGTATTCTATTGGCTTTGCCTCTACGTAACCTCTGAGAGTTGCACAATCCATTAAACGTTTTCCTTTCTTTGTCCGGACTATGACCATAGACCATCCGCGCTTCACATCTCCAACGGATATATCTGAATTAGAGTTTGTATTATCTTTACATATCATGCAACTTACACCAAACGGTGTAAGTTCTTCTGCTTTGTTGGTGTATGCTATTTTTGTCCACCAAGCGGTTGGGTATCGTATTTTTCTACCATCCTTCATCTTTATAATGTTCATCATCTTCCCGTCTATAAGCTTCCTGAATACGTGTAGTCTTATGTCCTTTTCCTCTATACCCATGATTTCATAAAGGTATTCATATGCTCTAACAGATGGACATAGGCCCGTAAAAAGGCCAATTTTATAGTAAGGAACATCCTCATCCGAGAACTGACAAGATAGCCCCGTTACGACAGTTCGTTTATCTAAACCAACATCATCAAAAAGACAAAACATATATTTAGATCCTCTGCAATTCAAAACATCCTCTACCGAACTACACATCTTCCTACGTGGCTTAGATACGGGACAATGAACGAGAAACGCCTTATCTATTATAGAATGATTCATAGCAGACACTATCAGTGGGGTTACTACGCTTCCCCCACCATCTTTTTTGCTCGCGTTGTGTTTTATTCCTCTTGCGATAAAATATTCCATAATTTCTCTCCTTTCGCCAACGCCCATGATGCTATGGTCCTAACTCGGAAGTTACTGCTTTTTATACTCTTCTTACATTCATTATAAGCCAGTTTACATAGTTTCTCATTTATGCCCATAGTACCAAGGTAAAGATACGAAGCCCCCCAACCTATTGACCCACACTGTATCCTAAGAGTGTTAAGTAATTCGAGATCCTTCATAGCGTTATCCACCATATCCGATGTTTTTATTCCAAACTCCATTTCCAGATCTCGCATAGCAATGACCATCATAGATAAATGGGAACTATCTTCCTTACCCCACGTAACGTTTTCGGGCAACGTGTAATAGTTCCAGTTTCCCTTTTCGTTCTGAGTTTCTCGCAAGAGATTAATTAATTTTTTACAATCATCCATTCTCCCATGCCTTGCAAAAGATAATGCAGCACTAGCCGAAACATTCGGAACGATATAGTTTATCTCCGTCTTACAATATCTGAAGTGTCCGCTATCGTAGAACCCGATTTTATCCATAACATCTATAACTCTGTCTTTCCCGGTTTCATCACCTATCATATGATAGAACTCATAAACAGGATAACAAGAATAAGCGTAAACCTCGTCATGTGGTAAAGGAACTCCGCGACTCTTCCACCTCTTATTCAACCCTATACCAAGCGCGTCAACTTTGTCCTTGCACTTTGAAAAATCTAATCCCAAAAGATATTTTGTAATGCCAAGAAATGCGTAACCGTCAATACTTGTCCTCTCGAAGTAAACGTTTTTGTTCTTCGGAAACTCTATCTTTTCGACCTCGTTCCTAAAATTCATTAAATAACGCTCCTGTAAAGATTCAGCATTTTCTTTTTTTGCTTCTCCATAACAAACTCCATTCTGTTCTTCATTACGGTTTCTTTGGCCTTCATCATCTTCTTTTGGAATTGCAATGGCAAGGATAGGGTGTCTTTGTTCACCAACACGCCGCATCCAGTTTGCTTCACTAACCTTTCAAGGTTCTTGTAATCAATAACAATAGTCGGAACCCCACTTGCCCAACTTTCGAACATCTTGTTCGGTGCCGCTATATCCATAACCCCAGAATTTGTTTTATTGTAACCGACGAATGCGAAATCATAACTGGCAATTGTTCTGTAAAGCTTTGGTATTCCCTTGATATATTTTCTAAAGTTAACCCCAGGATAAGACCTCCCACTCATAGGAGAAGCTGGGTATATGTCTATTGATATTCCCTGAGAAGCAAGTTTTTTGAATATGTTGTAATAATACCTGTGGTTGTATTTACCACCAGCAGTGGACGTGTTTCGTATACCACCCTGATATATACAACGTTTGAATTTATTTGTTTTTCTTGGCTCAGGTAAAAACGCCTTTGGAGGGTAAGCGTATATAATGGTCGAATTCCTGCCGTGCTTTTTCTTTATTAGCTTACGCATACCGTTGCTAACCGATATTATACCATCTACGTTCTTCAGAACCTTCTTCTCAAGATTTATCGACTCCCTCGAAGCGTTCTCGTATGCCATGTCGTGGACCTCGTGTACAACCGGAACTCCCGTAGATTTTTTTATTTCCAACCCCCAGTTTCCGTATGTATCCGGATAGTTATGCGTGTGGAGAACGTCTATACTTTCCTTCTTAACTACTTTTTTAAGCTCGGTAGCATTAGTAACCTTGTAAAATTTAACATTTGGTAAATAATTCATGTTTATTTTATCTCCACTGAACCCACAGAATACATAATCTATGTCGTTTCCAAACGCCTTCATTTGTTTCAGATCCCTTATACGGCATCTTACATCCATGACGCACACGCGCATTATTCCCAACCCCCTTCTATACAATCCTTTAATGATGCCTCGAACTTCTTACAAAAAGCCTTGTTTGAGAAATTGGCTTTGCCCCATTCGAATTGTTTCATAGCCAACTTCTCGCGTTCTGATCGATTGTCATGGTAATACCACACCATCTTCGTCAGATGCTTTGGGTTCTCGACATTGACTATGGGCGTGTCGATGTACCCACTATTCTTGGAAAATACCAAACATCCGTTTGTCATTGCTTCTATGCCCGTGTATCCTATACCGGACGGCCAGTCTGTCATGGTCATGGCATACATAGTAGAGTTGCGTAGCCTCTCCATGACTATGTTGTGTGGCTTGTTAACGATGACTAAAGCTCTCATGAACTTCACAATGGAATCAAAACTCTTTCTTATCTTGTTGGTTCCTTTATAGTAATCTGTAACAAGAGGAGAACTCGCTACGTGAATAATCCTCTCCATAGACAGGTTTTTTGTAGGCGGTTTTTCTGGGAAAGGCATTGGCTGGCCAACATAATACGCCGACCTATCAATAGGTATCAAACAATCCGTACCCACGAGCTTGAACGGAGTCAATGAGTTAAAATAATCCCTACGCCGTTTGAACCATTTCGATTTATATTTCGGCAAACCATTATAGGTTACATGATTGTCTACTCGGTAAACAGATCCCGACCACCAAATCCCAAACGGTATGTTTTTTGGTCGTTTCACGCCTCCTATCTTCCGATAGAAATATTCCAAGAAATCTTTTTTAGGCTCATAGACGAGTGTGCCAGGTTCAGACAAGAGTATAAGGGTGTCCTTCGGGTCTTGTTTAAAGCAATTGGTTGCCTGTTTCGTAGCCTTTTTGTTTCCAGTCTTGATATGGGTCACATTGAAGCGTCGAGATAACGCTTTGGCTACCTTGGTCATAACTCCTGCGAAGTCGTGGTAATCGAGTATGACGATGTTGCGTGGCATTTTCTCAAGTTTTACAGATTTCATACGTAACCCACTATAAGAGGAACTTTAGTAAGCCGTTCCATTTTTTTCTTTCTGAAGTAGTTACTGAGCCATCTTGGGTTGTGACCAAGATTCTTCTCCGATGATTTTCCAGCACCTATCCATGCTTCCGAGTGATCGCCAACGATTATAATACGTGTCTTATATTTTGGGTCGTGTAAACCTTCCACGATCATCCCTATCTTTTTATCTACGTATTCTATTGCTTTTATTTGTGTGGAACTCTTTTTGTCTACGCCGAGGAATGGCGTATGCGCTTCTATAACATTACACAGACACCAAAACGGGCTTTTTTTGTTTTTCAAAAACCAATTAAACAACCTTTCCGAACTAAGGCTGTCATAACACTTGTCATTAGAATACATGAAATACGGAGTATATGCAAGAACCTCTTGGTCCGTTTCAAAAACCTCGTTTCTCAAAACCGGGTTAGCACTTAATAGGTATGTGTTGTATCCGTGTTTTTCGTATGTTTCTGGTATATTTGAGTTCTCCGCCCTACAATACCTACCATACGGCCAGAAAGTCCTGTTCAACGGCTGAGGTATCAGTCCGTGCATCATACAATAAACCGATGGAGTCGTGTAGAAAGAAGGAGAAACGGCAACTTCCGCCTTACCAAGCTTGTCCATGTTCGGCGTTTTCGCTTTCTTGAACTCCTTCCATCCCATTGTGTCCACTACCAAAAGGAACTCGTTTATCTTCGGACCTTCATCCTTGTTTGTAGGTAGTCCGTCTTCGCCCAAATGTTTCACTGTGGCTTCCTCCTGTTGGTTAAGAACGGTACTGAGAACTGCGCTCGATTAACGCTACTCCCATGCCCATATATATGGTCCTCTCCAAAGGACTCTCCGTGATCCGATGTAATTATTATATCTGCATTTCGGTGGTTATGTAGGAACTTTCTCCAAAGCTGATCGACGACATAGCTACATGCCTTTACCTGTAGGTCGTGCATGTCCTCCATCTCCTTGGGAGATATACTGTTCATGCCGTCATTATAATGAATATACTTCTTCCCCGAACTGTCCCACCTTTCATTTATATCTCCATCTAACTCGTAGGGTTGATGTGTGTTACCAAACCACAGGAATACCAAGTAGTTATCCCCGAGATCCAAGGAATTAACGCCGTCCAATATCTTCTTACAAGACTTGAAGAACGGCTCATACACGATATATTTCTCGAACAGTTTTCTACCATTATCCTTCTTACACTTCAGCAACGCTTTTATCTGTAAATTGGTTGGGTGTAGATGTGCGTTATCGGAAAGAAAATATATAGGGTCATCCAAAGACTCTATGTAGTTAAACTTCTTCTTGTATAGTTTGTTATTCCAACCCTTTGCAGGGTGAGGCCACTTGTTCGCACATACAAAATCAACAAAGGAAGTAATGGTATGATTCGTGAAAGTATACGATGGTACGGCCTTACCCATAAAATCTCGTATGACCTTTGTGTTGGCACGTTGCCACGTATCAAGTCTACATGAATCCAGGATTATCCTTATTTGCTTGATGCAATTTCCTCCAGTATCTTTTTCAGCCTCTTTCGAGACTCTTTCATCTGATAGAACTTTACCCTTTTTAGTAAATAATTGCTAATCTTTACCCTTTTTGGTATATCTTCTATCAATCCTATTATCTTGTTCTTTATCTGTTTCTCTATCTTTGGACCAAACCTACCGCCGTTCTCCTTGAAGTCGTGGAACATTTCATATTCTTCCCCAAGCTCCTCCTCTCTTGCTTTAAAACGGGGGCTCAACACGGGAGTCCCACACGCCATCGCTTCAAGTATCTTCATACTCCCAACGAAATGGCCGTCTGTTCCTCGAAAGTTATAGAGAATTAGATCACAAGCCGATATAGCATATGGCATATCATTATATCCGAAAGATTTTTCTATAATGGATTTATCGGATATGTTATTTGTGTTGGACGCTTTCTTCGTGCTGAAAACCGCCTTGACACCTGGATGGGCTTTCTGTATCTCGGGTAGCACCTTCAGGAAGCTATATGGATAACAAGACCTACGCAACGCCCCAAAATGACCTATAATGAAATCTCCTCCAATGTCCTTTCGTATCTTCCTCGTCCTCTTATGCAACCTCAAAGGCCGAAATCTATCGTCTACTGTCTGATGAAACGTCCACACACGGTCATTCTGATAGTTATCTGGGTATCCGTGGGTGGTAACCCCCCCTCGTAGCCGTCTGGTCCATTCGTCCGTTAGAGAGGCTATTCCGTCTGCCTGAGCAAACACCTTCCTGTAATAAGGCGATACAAAGAATATCTTCTTGTTAGGCAGTTTCTTAAATAGCTTAGGGTTGTTCCTGACATAATAGAAGTCATATTTTTGCTCTCTTGATTTGGCAAGAACGTTTCCTTTGTATTCTTTCCCAAATTCGTTATCGGTTATCTTATTCCCAGAATAATAAACATCGGCTATACCGCTCAGTGCCTTCATCAACTGTATCTCCGTGATGAAATCCCCGCGATTTGGAGATATGGATTTATGATTCATGCACTGGCAGTATATTTTCATTTAAAACTACCCAACACTTTGTTAATTACTCTAAGATACCAAGGAGTTACATCTTCCCATGCATCCCATTTGGTGCTATATGGATTTTCTAATCCTTCGAAGTTAGCACCCCAATTATACACGAACTTGTCACAATCGTAGCACATTATTCCCAATCCTCCATCTTCAGACAGATTAAACCCACCGCAAATCGGGCACGGCTTGTTTGTTGGGAATTTTTTTATTTCGTAAACTGTTTTCATTTTCAAACAAGCCCTCTCCTTTTCTTCGCGTTACCCAGAACAAAGTTCAAGCATTTAGCACGATACTTCTTATCGTCCTTGGTCTTGTTCCGCGTAGCATCTTTATGATTAACGTAAATTAAAACAATGTTCGGTATACGGTGTATTTTCCCATGTTCAGATACTTTAAGCCATAAATCGTAATCTGCTGCAAACCCGCTCTCGTCTTCAGGCAACTCTATCTTCTTTAACACCGAACTCCTGAACATACAGGCACACGCATGGACCGTGTTCTTTGCGATCAATTCTTTGTTTGCGCTACCTTCCCTGCGGACAACTCTCTTTCTACCCTTCCTATTCACCCTTACATGACCACCCTCAACGGCAACCGCTTTCGGGTGTTTATCGAGATATCTTGATAACGCTCTTAGACAGCCCGTGTTCTGCTTATCATCAGATGACAACAGGATAGCATACTCTCCGCGTATGTTCTTGAGACAGGTTCTAATTGGATTGGCACTAAAACGTATTCCCGTATGTTCGTTCTTTATGATCCGGATGTTTTTATATCCCCATTTATTTATGTGGTGTTGCAGATCGACCTCCGAACCATCATCTACTATTATATGCTCATATGATGGGAAATTCTGAGAAGCAACCGACTCTATACACTTCCTGAGTAGCGGTAGCCGCCCATTCTTTCGAGTAACATATACATAAGTAAAAACACTGACCTTCATATAAAATACCTCGACAATTTATTTTTAAAACCATCAACAGAATATTCTTCCCTGAACCATTTCGTTTGTTCCTTCGTAAGAACCGGATGTTCGTTTATCTTATCGGCTATTTCCTTAATATCCGAACTTGACCACACATTCTTGTATTCGTGGTTGGATATAAGGAACCTACCACACATCCCGAACTCCATAAGGCTCTTCGGGTGTCCATCGTGATCCGTATATCTTAATATACAATTCGCTCTATTTATTATGTTCTCTGTCCCGTTCACCCACCCGACACATTCCACATTATCCGCCCCAACCGTTAGCGGGGTTTTGTTGCCATACAGGATATAATCTACATCGGGTGTCATTTTTGCTATTTCTTTTACCTGCTTCGCCCCATAAAACGAGGTTTTGTGAGCAGGCATATATACAGCAACCGTGTATTTTTCAGGCAACGGAATATCCAAACCATGCTTCACGTTTGGGACCAAAGGCAACACATCCGACACAACCCCAAGGGATCTAAGCTCTCTCTGCAATCCGACGGACACTGCAAGGTTCTTTGCCCTCATTCTGCGTAGTGCGTTCAATGTTGGTTTATATGATAGTTTTCCCAATGCCAAAACATCTGTGCCAACCCACCACAATAAAACCCGTGTTTTCGGATACCTTTTAAGTATCTTGTTTATTCGTCCGAGTTCAGACATTCTATGTGGAGCTAACAAAATTATATTCTCATAGTTTACCATAGAGTTGTATTTCGGAGGAACTATCACGGCACCTATCTGTTCGGCGAGTATCTTCTCGTGAAGCATGTTTCTATCAACCACCGCCACACCTCTCTTCGCTATCCTGTTAGATTCCTTATTGCCCACCTTTGGCCTCGAATATGTATTTGCTCTCTTAACCCTTGTTCTTCGTTTTCTCACATTATCCCTCTGGGCCGTCTTTGTCAAACTATCCGCTATTTCCGAAAGACTAATTCCTGAAGATTTCTTCATTCAGCCACTTCCCGCCGTTATGTGTCAGGTAAACCTCTATCTGAGGAAGCCTTTCGCTTTCAATAACCACTACTTCACCATCTCGGTTCACGGTCATATCCACGGTTTGAAGAGGGAAGTTGTATAAACCAACTACCTTCCCTCCTTCCTTATCCATCTCATTAAAAAAAGGCAATGAACCCCAATCTAAACCGCCGTTCAAAAACCTATCGTCTTTGCCAACGAATGCCCCGTTGTCCATGAACACTCCCCACTTGGCTCCGCGACCAGTGTTCCCATACCCACGAGATCCGCCACTTGGCACTCTGCACACGCCGAATGAAAACTCCTTGTTAACATAAACCATCCTCACATCAACCATTCCATCCCCATTGTAACCAAAATCGGGATGTGATCGTATTCTCTCCTCTACGAGTATACCACGTATCGCTTTCGGGGAACGTTTTATCTTAAGTATTGCTTCCGCTTCTTTCACCAACTCGTCATAAGTAAGCTTCGCACCACATATATCCACGAAATTGCCGTTGTCCCTTTCGAGAACCCTTATGCCTATACCCCTACTGAGATGATTCGGCTTGAAAACGAACTCGTCAAGGCCCTTCATGGCTTCCAGTCCGTTTGCGGTCAACGAAAAAATATAGGTGTCCGGGACTTTTACAAACTCCCCGACCTTGTTCTTGAACCCCATCTTGGACTGGATATAGTCTCCCGGTCTTGCGAACTTTTTATTGATAATGCGGAGCTTGTTCTTGATTCTTTCTATCTTCCTTATTGCCCTTTTGTTGGAATAAGGATGTTTTAAAAATTCAATTCTCTCCGCATGTGTAAACATCAGTTATGAATAAGAACGATTAAATATATAAAACTTTTGTTACTCGTTTAACCCTAATGCTTCGAGAAGGGTGTTCTCTTTAAGCACATATATCAGTTCATCTGTGTGGTAACTTTTGAAAAATTCAACATCACACCAATCACAAAGATACACATGTCTTTCATCGGGATGGGTCAACTGCATCCTACCACAGTTGGGGCATTCTATGGTTGGAACGTAGTTATACATTTTTGTTTTGAAAAAACCGGTGAACGCAGGAAACTTACCACTCTTGATACTCGAATCCGTAGTAATTACAGAACCTCCTCGACGTGTGTTTATTGATAGTCACCTTCGGATACTTGAATGTCTCGCATATCCATACACCACCATCCTCGTGCATCCTGAACACATCCATTAAATAACCTTCAAACGTGAAGCAACCATAATCTATCGCAAGGTGCAGCAGTCTTATGGTGTCCTCTTCCCTTCTGGTTTTTATATAAATGCCGTATTTTTCGGATATAAAAGATCCGCTAAGCGGGTAAGGTTCCGTCATCGATTTATCCGATTGCAGTTAAAATACTTAAAGTTTTTGTTTGGATTTTTCATTCCAAACGGTTCTGAAAATTCGGATGCCTATACCCATAAAAAGTGCTATGCACCCGAAAACCCCTGGGGTTATCTCGCCTTCGTAAACTCCGATAGCAAGACCCGCACATCCGACACCAAACAACACGCCGCTAAGGTTGTCAAGAGAACCCTTCATAACTATTCTACTCACCATCTTATCACCAAGTATCTGCCAAACAAGCTTATTTGGTCTTTGAGCATATCCCCGGTCTGGAAACCCTGTAGCATCGCTATGTTTACGATCTCCCTATCGGACCACAGGTAGGGCACGAACTCTTCTCCCTCTTTTATCGTAACCTTTTTATCCTCGAAGTATGCTTCGATTATCTCTGTTGGCTTGCACACTACCAGACGCACTCCATCCGTTACGGACAGTGAGTCCGGACTCTCCGCCAGAGCATCCCCGTGGACGATGACCTGCCTGACGTTCGAGTTCATCATTCCATCGAGTATATCTGGTCCTACGAGAACTTCACAGCACATACAAGAGTAAGAAACGAGTTGGTCTATATAAAGGTTTGGTTATATTGTTTATTTTAATTCAGAAACGTTTATATACAGTTATAAACATTATGAATAATATATGATATGCGATAATTGCTATGAAGAAATGTATATTCTCGAAGTCTATGACTATATAGTGTGGCGTTGCGATAACTGCAACTCCGAAAAAAGAGAAAGTAGATATTAGGATATCTTCTTCTTGAACAGTGTGTAGAAAACCACTAAACCCCAATAAAAAACAGTGATTGACGCGAAGAGTATGGCTAACCAGTTTCCCATCATGAAATATGCAACTACCGCTACTAATAGAGCCATAAGTGTTATCGATGCACCAAATAAATTATACCCATTAAGAACCTTTCTATTTTTCCAAACAGTTTTTATAAGTAGGCATGTTCCAATAGAGAAAAGAATGTTCATAAATATAAACAAACCATCCACTATATTCATAACAACTCCTCCAGTTTGCTCATAGTTTCCTTATCCCCGAAGTAGAACGGATCTTTCGCTTGGAACACGAACCGCTCAAGCAATTGGCCAAGCCTGAGATGTGGGTGATTGCTCCACACTTTGTCAAGAGCGATACATATCTCGCTTATCTCCGAACCTCTACAATGGGCATGATAGTTTCCGTCCTGTGTGCCTATTTCCACATTCTCATCTATCTCTTCTCCGCAATAAACGCATTCATTCATCCAATTCCCTCATGTATTCTGCTATTGTCATTATCTGCTCTGTTGTCATCATTAACCTTCTGTTAGTATGGAAAACATAGGTGTCCACTACTGAAAAGATTACCCCAAGCGTTTCGCCGTTGGAATCTGTTACCTCATGTTGCCCGTTTACGCAAGTGAACGTTATGTGCGTGACACCAACCCCTTTATCTTCATCAAGCACCCCTTGATTATGATGTTCATCGGCCACTCTGCCACTTCCTCCGGAGTAGGCGTTTCGATCACCAGCTCGAAAGACTCTGCACTGAACGATATTTCATCGCCTTGGTCGTTCAATAGTTTGCAGTTATGTAGTTTTGATTTCATGGCATCCGCCTCAACAAACAATTCCCTACCAAAACAACGGGGTTTATTAAGTTCTTCCACAAATCCCCTTCAGGCAAAACGAACTGCGGATCTTCGCCAAGCACCATATCGCTCGTAAAGAAAACGTCTACAATGTCTCGTCTCCTGTTTTTATCAATATCTATGTCATCTCCGATATAGTGTTTACCATGAATGTTGACTCCTTTCGTATACCCGTCTATAAAAACGGGTGGCATCGCACCGAACATCTTCATGCCGCGCATATTTATGTAATCTCTCAAAGATGCGTCCCTACATAATATAGGCCTATCCGTCAGCTTACTTAAATGAAGAGCCATAGTCGTCTTTCCACAACCTCTCGGTCCTATGACCAACCATCGCGTGTTTTTCTCGCTTACTAATGAGTGAACAACGCTGTCCTGCTCCACTGTCAGTATCGCGGGGTCTATATTGAGTTCTATATTCACATCTTTCTTTCCAAACTTGTATTTCAATTCCATCATCTCCTTGGTTCTATTTTTAACACCGCATTGGTAACCCTATGATACACCACGCTATGCGGAACTACGGGAACATCATTACACATCTTTCGCTTGGCTATCTCGTAGGCGAACACCACCTTGCGTATATACTCATCATTCAATGCCGTAACCGTCCCTGTAAAGCTCAACTGCTATGATCGCGTAGGATGTCATATAAACCGCTCCCTGTGGCTCCACCACCCTCCTCGCGGCACGAAAACACTTTATCATTCGTTCTAACTTTGCTTCATCTTCCAATGACTCCCCTCCACTCGCTGTGTTTCCGGCCTGTATCCGCAATTCCTGCACTTCCTCAACCCGTCCTTGTCAACCTCCCACGAATGGCCCCTTATACCGTTCATGATACGGTCCTTTCCCCTGTGCTGAGGATATCTATGCTTCTTGCTTGACTTGCACTTCATGCTTCACCAACTGCCTGTTGAACTCTACGAGCCTGATGTATATAACGCTCTCGGTATCAACGCTGTACATATCGTCATTTTTCTTTAACAACCCGAACCGGACCAACGGCTTTAGCTCACTTGCCACGGTTTGACGTGTCAGCCCTACATTCTTCGCTATCTCGAACTGCTTGTATTCAAAGTCCGGGTGAGCAAGGAAGAACATTATGATCCCCGTCCTAGCCCTCTTACCGAGTATTTGACAGAACGGCGCGTTCATTAAGTATTCCTTCATTCTACCACTCATCCACTTTATCGTAGTGATAACCAAGATCGAAAAACTCTCTGAGGAAACTTCTTATATCGTCTATGGTCATCTTCTCCGTTGATTCTGCACCCCATCGATGGTGGGTCGCCTTGTATTTCTTGCTTCGCTTGGTGGGCTTCTCGAACCATCCCACACCGTGTTCATCGTTGTAATGAACGATGCACCCGTCATCGAGCAGCATCTTCACATCAGACAATATTTTTTCGAACTCGTCTTTGCTTACTTCGTTTCCTTGGTATAGGCCAATGACATACCCATCGTCGTGGTTAACGCTTTCGTGAAACCCATCGACCACATGCCTGTTTTTCCAGTATTCCACGAACTCTTCGAAAGAAGTTGCTTCTCCAAGGGTCGAAGAACGCATCTCGCCTATCGAGTCATCAACAGAACCAACGTATCCGTCTTCGAACCCCTTCTTGGTTTCGAACGCTCGGTAGAAATGAGTTCCACTGAACATGTTCTCTTCTTTCCATTTTCCTTCCACGACGGTCAGTTCGACCCCGTTCTTGGATTTAAACTCCACTGTTTTTATTTCCTCATATTTTCTCATTCTTTTTCCTCCTCGTTTGGATCAAATATTTTTATTCTATAATAATCTCCCGTGTCGATCAGTTTAACTTCCATATCCGAGTTGTTCTCTACCTCTATTGCCCTCCCAAGTTTGGGTTCACGAAGAAATGACTGCCTTCGCTTGAGATGAATTAAAGTTTCTTCTGTCATTATTCTTCACCTACCTTGACTTTCACGTTTGACCCGCACTGCCTGCAATACCCGTATTTAGGATACATTGCATCGTTAAGTGCGTAATGGGTTGCCCCGCAATGAGGACATGCTTCGCCTTCTCCTCCGATGAAGTAAACCATATCATCGAAGTCTATCTCTCCATAGCCTATCGTTCTTTCGCCGTCCTGTATGTCGAAGTTTTTAGGCGGGTCCGACGAAAGATCCTCGGCCAACCATGCCAAGACCTTTTTGATGGTGTTTACATCCTCTGCCGATATTTCTATTTTTATATCCATTATTTCACTCATCCTTCAATAGTGCCATACGTTTCTTGCGCCGGAGCCGTTTCTTCGGTCATTTCTCATTCCTCCAGTATCTCGTTAAACTTCTCCAGGTAACTATCATTAGCAATGCCACCGTAATGCTGATATTTATCGTGTAGACTTCCGAACAGTTCCCTAAGATTCTTTACTTGTTCTGGGGTTAAGGTAACTCCAAGGTGCTTCTTTTCCTCGGGGTTTTTAGATGGCATAACTACACCTCCGAGAACATACTTCGTTCTATAACCAAACACCACGGTCCGTCTTGGTCCGGGTGTTTGTTGATCCCG
>Ga0180432_10002716_pt1 | contig 26290 bp, 29 predicted proteins | sample SS_ome_10_FD_132414 | JGI IMG/M metagenome (GOLD analysis project Ga0180432, IMG submission 132414) | Hypersaline lake sediment archaeal communities from the Salton Sea, California, USA - SS_1_MS_2 metaG | ecosystem: Environmental > Aquatic > Non-marine Saline and Alkaline > Hypersaline >... | reverse complement strand
TCGATGGACGAGTACTCGGAGTGGTGGTCGTGATCGACGTTCAGGAGGATGGCCGCCTCGGGCGCGAGCCGCAGCAGGGAGCGATCGCTCTCGTCGGCCTCGGCGCAGAACCACGGCCCGTCGCCCCAGGCCGCACCGGTGCCATCGCCCCACGGCACCTCGGCCCCCACGCACAGGGTGGCGCCGCCCAGGGCCAGCGACAGCATGGCCGTGGTGGTGGACTTGCCATGCGCCCCTGCCACGGCCAGGCCGCGGTGCCCCTGCATGAGCACGGCAAGCAGCTCGGAGCGGTGCAGCACCGGAAGCCCCCGCTGGCGGGCGGCCTGGATCTCGGGGTTGGACGCCGGGATGGCGGTGGACGCCACCACCATCTGCACGTCGGCGGGCAGCGCGTCGGCGCCATGCCCGGCGCGCACCGATGCCCCAGCCGCCCGCAAGGCGGCCAGCGCAGGGCCCTCGTCGCGGTCGGTGCCCGATACCGTCCAGCCCGATCTGAGGGCCAGCAGGCCCAGGGCGCTCATGCCGGCGCCCCCCGCCCCCACCAGGTGGACCGAGCGGCCGCTCATCGGCGGCTGCGCCGCGCCGCGGACTCCACCATGTCGGCGATGCGCTCGGCGGCGTCCGGACGCGCCGCGGCCCGCGCCGCCTGCCCCATCACCTCCAGCCGCTCCGGCTCGGCCAGCAGCGCGCCCACCAGTTCGCGCAGGCGCTCCGCCGTGAGGTCGTCGTCGGCGATCATGATGGCTGCGCCGGCCTCCGACAGCCACCGCGCGTTGCCGGTCTGGTGATCGGCCGTGGCATGCGGATAGGGCACCAGGATGGCCGGGCGGCCCACCGCGGCCAGCTCGAACACCGACCCCCCGGATCGCGACACGACCAGGTCGGCCGCGGCGATGGCCTGCGGGAAGTCGTCGAGGAACCCATGCACGTGGTACCGCGGCCCGCACCCGGCTGCCTGCACGCGCTCGCGCACGCCCTGCGCGTTGCGCTCGCCCGCCACGTGCACCACCTGGAATGGCGGGCTGGGACAGAAGGCCCCCAGCGCAGCATCGTTGATGGACTGGGCGCCCTGGCTGCCACCGGCCACCAGCACGCATGTGCCCGACGGATCGAGCGCCAGCCTGCGGCGGCCCTCCTCGCGCGTGGCCTCGCGCACGGCGCGGCTGACCGGGCGGCCGGTGACCACGTACTTGCGGCTGCGGCGCCCGGCCACCGGGAAGGCCAGCGCCACGCGCCTGGCGAACGGCGCGGCCAGGCGGTTGGCAAGGCCCAAGCGGGAGTCGGCCTCCATCAGCACCACGCGCCGGCGGGTGAGGCGCCCCGCGATGGCCGCGGGGCCCGCCATGTAGCCGCCTCCCCCCACCACCACGTGGGCGCGGCGGCGGCGCAGCACGCGCATCATGCGCGGCACCGCAAGGGCGGCGAGCACCACGGCCCACAGGTTGCGCGGCGACAGCCGGCGGTCGAACCCGCGCAGGGGCACGTGGTCCTCGGGGTAACCGTGGGCGTCCGGGATGCCCGATCCTGCACGGCCGCCCACGCCGACGAAGCTCACCTCGTGCCCGCGGTCGCGAAGCTCCTCAGCCAGCGCGAGCGCCGGCATGATGTGACCGGCCGTCCCGCCCGCGGCGACCACCACCCGCAGGGGCTCGCCCGGGGACCACGCTGAGCGACGGCGCCTTCGTCCGCGACCTGCGGCTGACTCCGACGAGGATCCCGGATGCTGCGGTGAGGACGACGAGGCTGCTCCCCCCATAGCTGACGAATGGCAGCGGCACGCCGGTGACCGGAAGGACCCCCAGCACCGCACCGAGGTTGACGATGGCCTGGATTGCGATGAGCGACACTAGCCCGCCGGCCAGGAGCCTGAGACGGAGGTCCGGGGCCGCCAGGGCGATACGGTAGCCGCTCCAGATGACGACCCCCAGCAGGGCGATCACCGCCAGCACGCCGATCAGGCCGAGCTCCTCGCCGATGGTGGCCATGATCATGTCGGTGTGGGCCTCGGGCAGGTAGTTGACCTTCTGCAGGCCGTTGCCCAGCCCCACGCCGGACACCCCGCCGCTCCCGAGCGCCAGTTGCGCCTGGGCCACCTGGAATCCGGTGCCCTCGGGGTCGGACCAGGGGTCGAGGAACGACGTGAAGCGGGCCATGCGGTATGGCGCCACGGCAATGGCGGCGGCGGTGAGCACGGCGGCGCCCGCCGCAAGCGTGATGAGGATGCGCCCGGCCACCCCGGCGATGGCCAGCATCACAAAGGCGGTGGCCATGATGACCAGGGTGGTGCCCAGGTCGGGCTCGGCCACCAGCAGCACGCCGATGGCGCCCAGGATGATGAGCGGCTGCTTCATGGCATCCCAGCGGTCGAGGCGCCCGGAGTTTCGCGCCAGGTAGGCGGCCAGCCACACGATGAGGGCCAGCTTGGCCAGCTCGGAGGGCTGCATCTGCACCGGCCCAAGGCCGATCCAGCTGCGCGCGCCGTTGGCCTCGATGCCGAAGCCGGGCATCAGCACCACCACCAGCAGGCCGATCGCCACCAGCAACGCCGGCGTGGCCGCGCGGAACATGAGCGCGGGGCGAAGGCGTGCGAACACCAGGAACGCCACCAGCGCCACCAGGGCGAACGCCCCCTGTCGCATCAGCATGCCCGACGGGTTCTCGTCGGCCAGCAGCGCGCTGGCGCTTGACGCCGAGTACACCATCACCACGCCCACGCAGATGAGCATGAGGATGGCCACCGACATCACCGCCTCGGGCGCGAACCCCGACCCGCCGCCGGATGCGCGGGGGCGACGGGGCCGACGACGGGTGTCAGAGGTGACGGGCGGCACGTAGCGGTGTTCGCCGCGGGCCCGCCGTTCCCTACCTCGCGCCGGCCCCCTGGGCGGCCCGGCGGAACACCTCGCCGCGATGCTCGTATCCCGTGAACTGATCGAACGATGCGCACGCCGGGGCCAGCAGCACCACCTCGCCGTCCGCGGCATCCGCTGCGGCCCGTGACACGGCCGTCGGGAGGTCTGCGAGCACGGTGCAGGCCACGCCCTCCGCGGCCATGGCCCGCGCGATGTCATCCGCGGTCTCGCCGATCAGGTACGCGTGCACCACGGCCGACCGCGCCGCGGCAGCCAGGGCATCGAACGGGGTGTCCTTGCTGCTGCCGCCCGCGATCAGCCTGACCCCCTCCGGATAGGCGTCGAGCGCGGCGATGGCGGCCGCCGGGTTGGTGGCCTTGGAGTCGTTGACGAACACCACGCCGCCGGCCGAGCCCACCACCTCGAGCCGATGGGGCACGCCCCCGAAGGTGGCGAGGCCGGCCGCGATGGCACCCCCCGCCACCCCCGCGTGCGCGGCCATGGCCGCTGCGGCCATCACGTTGTCGCGATTATGCGCTCCACGCAGGGGAATCTCGTGCCACGGCGCCACCAGGCCGAGGCCGCGCACATGCAGCCCGCCCCGGGCCCATGACACCACGTCAGGCCCGGTGTCGCCGTCCGCGCTGATGCGCCGCAGGGGCGCCCCGCTCGGGGCATCCATGCCATGCGGGACGATGGCCAGGTCGTCCGGTCCCTGGTTGGCGAACAGGTTGAGCTTCGCCTGCCGGTAGGCCGTGAAGTCCGGGTAGCGGTCCATGTGGTCGGGGGTCACGTTGAGCAGCACCGCCGCCCGGGGATGAAACGACGGGATGTCCTCCAGCTGGAACGACGAGCACTCCACCACCAGCCAGGCATCCGGGGCCACCTGCCCCGGCAGCGATGCCATGGGCGTGCCCACGTTGCCGCACGCCACCGCCTGCAACCCGCCGGCCCGCAGCAGGTGGGCCAGCAACTCGGTGGTGGTGGTCTTGCCGTTAGTGCCCGTGATGCCCATCACGGGGTTGGGCAGCACCCGCGATGCCAACTCCACCTCGCTCCATACGGGCGTTCCCGCCCGGTAGGCGGCGACCAATGGCGGCGCCTCGCGCGGCACCCCCGGGCTGCGCACCACCAGGTCGGCAGGCACCGGATCGTCGCTGGGGGCGCGCACGTCGATGCCGGCCGCGGCGAGGTCGGCGGCGTCCACCGGGGCGCGGTCGGTGGCGATCACCTGCCATCCCAGACCGTGCAGTAGCGTGGCCGCGGCACGGCCCGATCGGGCCAGCCCCACCACCAGCGCGGTGCCGGGCGGGGACAGGCCGGTCATCCGGGCAGCGTGCGGAAGAACAGCGTGAAGCCGATGCCCGCGAACATGAGGGCGATCAGCCAGAACCGCACGATGGTCTTGGTCTCGCTCCAGCCCGCCATCTCGAAGTGATGGTGCACCGGCGCCATCAGGAACACCCGGCGGCCGGTGCGCTTGAACACCACCACCTGGATCATCACCGACAGGGCCTCGATCACGAACACCCCGCCGATGAACACCAGCAGGATCTCCGTCTTGGTCATCACCGCGAGGGCCGCGATGGCGCCGCCAAGCGCGAACGACCCGGTGTCGCCCATGAAGATCGACGCCGGATACGAGTTGAACCACAGGAAGCCCACGCACGCGCCCATGAGGCACGCCGCCAGGATGGCCAGGTCGCGCTGCCCGGGCACCACGAAGGTCATGGCCACGTAGGCCAGCAGGGCGATGGCCATGGTGCCGGCGGCCAGGCCGTCGAGCCCGTCGGTCAGGTTGACCGCGTTGGTGGCCCCGGCGAGCACCAGGAACACCAGCACGCCGAACGCGATGGGCCCGATCTCCAGCGAGTAGTCGACCACGTGGAACTGGACGGTGGTGGGCACGCCCACCACCCGCACGGCAAGTACCGCCAGCACCACGGCGATCACCACGAGGCCCAGCATCTTCCAGCGCCCCGACAGGCCGAGCGACCGCTTCTTGACGATCTTCATCCAGTCGTCCACGAACCCGATGGCGCCGCAGGCCAGCGTGGTGGCGAGCACCAGCATCGACGCCGTGCTGTGGTCGGACATGATGAGGAATGGAATGGCCATGGCCACCAGGATGAGCAGCCCGCCCATGGTGGGGGTGCCCTGCTTCTCGGCGTGGGCGTCCGGGATCTCGCCCTGCGGCCGGATGAACTGCCCCACCTCGTGATCGCGGAGCCACCGGATGGACCTGGGCCCGAGGAACAGCAGCAGCAGGAACGCGCCGATGCCCGCGACGAGCACGATGGGCACCGGCTACCCCTGCCCCAGGATGGCCTGCGCCACCCGCTCCATGGCCATGCCGCGCGATCCCTTCACCAGCACCACGTCGCCCGGCCGGATGAGCGCGGGGGCGCCGGCCACCGCGGCGTCGGTGTCGGGGAACGCCACGCACTCCACGCCCGCGGCGCCATCCGGATACGCCGCGGCGCGATGGCCCACGGCCACCAGCAGGTCCACGCCGCGCGCGGCCGCCGATGCGCCCACGCCGCGGTGGAACTCGGCCTCGGCGGGTCCCAGCTCGAGCATGTCGGCCAGCACGGCCACGTGGCGCCCGGGGCGTCGGCACAGGTCGGCCAGTGCGGCCTCCATGGCCGGCGGGTTGGCGTTATAGCAGTCCTCGATGAGCACGCCGCCGCCCGGGAGCGGATGCTCGATGCCGCGCATGGCCGACCGCTCCAGGTGCACGGGGGTTCCCGGCGCGGGGGCCAGCCCCAGGGCCAGGGCGGCCTCCGCCGCCGCGGCCATGTTGCGCAGCTCCCAGGCCTTCAGGTCGTCCACGGCAAGAGGCACCGCGGGCTGGTCGCCGAACCGCCGCACCGCCACCGACGACGGCAGCGCAGCCACGTGCGGGTCGAGCAGGGGCTCATGGTCGGGCAGCACCGCCACGCCGCCCGCAGGCAGGGCCTCGATGATCTCCGCCTTGGTGGCCGCGATGGCCTCCACCGTCCCCAGCAACTCCAGGTGCACGGGGCCCACGGACGTGATGATGGCCACGTCGGGGGGTGCCAGCGCGGCCAACTGGGCGATCTGCCCCTGCCCGCGCATGCCCATCTCGATCACCGCCACCTGGGTGTCCTCGGGCAGGCCCAGGATGCTCAGGGGCACCCCCACCTCGGTGTTGCGGTTGCCGGGAGTGCCCTCGGCCCGTGCGCCCGCCGCCTGCAGCACGGCCACCACGGAGTCCTTGGTGGATGTCTTGCCATACGACCCGGTGATGCCCACCACCCGGGCGCCGAGCCGCTCCAGCGCACCGCGCCCGATGCTGCCGAGCGCCTGCACGGGGTCGGGATGCACCAGCACCGCGGCGGCGCAGTTGCGCAGGTCGTCCTCGGCATCGGCCCATGCGTCGTGCGACACCAGCACCGCCGCCGCCCCGGCCTGCACGGCCTCGGGAGCATGCAGGCCACCGTCCACGTGCTCGCCGGGCACGCCCACGAACAACTGGCCGGCAGCCACCTGCCGGCTGTCGGCCGTGGCGCCCTCGCACGTGATGTCGTCGGGCCCCGCCACCTGCGCGGCCCCGGACCACGCCACCATGTCGGTGACCGAGAACCTCATGCGGCGCGAGGCTCCCCCAGCACCTCGCGCGCCACCTGGCGGTCGTCGAACGGAGTGACCACTCCCTGGGCCTCCTGCCCCGACTCATGGCCCTTGCCGGCGATCAGCACCACGTCGCCGGGCGCGGCCATGGCGATCGCCTCGGCGATGGCGGCGCGGCGGTCGGGCTGCACCAGCAGCTGCGCGGGGCCGTTGGCGGCACCCGCCACGACGTCGGCGATGATGGCCTGCGGGTCCTCGCTGCGCGGGTTGTCGGAGGTGACGATGCACACGTCCGACAGGCGACGGCCGATCTCGCCCATCTGGGGCCGCTTGCCGGTGTCGCGGTCGCCCCCGCACCCGAACAGCACGACAAGGCGTCCGCCGCCGGCAAGGTCGCGCGCGGCCCGCAGCACGTTCTCGAGCGAGTCCGGGGTATGTGCGTAGTCCACCAGCACCTGGAAGGGCTGGCCCATGTCGATGGGCTCGAGCCGGCCCGGCACCCCGGGCAGCGCCGCGATGCCGTGCACCACCGCCTGGGCGTCGAGGCCCATGGCCTCGCCCGTGGCCACCACGCCCAGCACGTTCATCACGTTGAAGCGCCCGCGCAGCGCCGACCGCACCTGCAGGGGGCCGCGCGGCGTGCGCACGGTGGCGGTGAACCCCGCGGGGCCCATGTCGAGCGCGGTGGGGGCCACGTCGGCATCGGCGGAGTCGATGCCATAGCGCAGCGCGCCCAACTCGTCCGCCAGGCGGCGGCCCCAGGGATCATCCACGTTCACGGCTGCGGGCGGATTGGGGCCATGGCCATCCGGACGGGCGAACAGCAGCCGCTTGGCCTGGAAGTACGACTCCATGTCGCCGTGGTAGTCGAGGTGATCGCGGCTGAGGTTGGTGAACATGGCGCCCGCGAACGCCAGGCCGGCCACGCGGCCCTGGTGCAGCGCATGCGACGACACCTCCATGGCGCAAGCGGCGTCGCCGGCGGCGCGCATGGCAGCCAGCAGGCCCTGCATCTCCACGCTCTCGGGCGTGGTGTGCGTGGGCACCGACGACCGGCCACCCACCCGCACCTCGACGGTGCCGATGAGCCCGCACGGCATGCCGGCCGCCTGCATGACCGACTGCAGCAGGTAGGCGCAGGTGGTCTTGCCGTTGGTGCCCGTGACGCCCACCACCGCCATGTGCCGGGAGGGGTCGCCCGCCAGTCGCGCCGCGACGATGGCCATGGCCGCGCGGGGGTCTGCCGCCACCACCTGCGGCACGGGCAGGTCGAGCGGCCTCTGCACCAGCAGCGCAGCCGCGCCGCGCGCCACGGCGTCGGGCGCGAAGTCGTGGCCGTCGGCGTTGGTGCCGGGCAGGCACGCGAACATGTCCCCGGCCTGGACGTCGCCCGAGCGGTACCGGATGGCGGAGATGTCCGGGGTGGCTTCATCCGGCGCAACGAGCCGCGCACCGGGCACGGCGCCGGTCAGGTCGAGGAGCCTCATCCGGGGGGCCACGATACCAGCGGCCCCGGCTACGTCCCTACGGGGCGATTCGCAGCTGGCGCAGGGCGAATTCGGTGATCTGCTCGAAGGCCGGGGCGGCCACGTCACCGCCGTAGAAGCTGCCCGCGGCGGGCTCGTCCACCATCACGGCGGTCACGACTCCGGGGCGGGTGGCGGGGGCGTATCCCACGAACGACGCGATGTAGGTCTCGGTGTACTGGCCGGTGTTGGGGTCGATCTTGTTGGCGGTGCCGGTCTTGCCGCCCACGCTGTAGCCCTCGATCCGGGCCTCCTTTCCGGTGCCGTCGTCGCTCACCACCTTCTGCAGCATCACGTTCAGCTGCTCGGCCGTGCGGCGCGTGATGATCTGCTGGCCGCGCGGGTGCGGCACTACGCGGTCCCCCACCTTCTTGATGATGTGCGGCGGCACCATGCGCCCGCGGTTGGCGATGGCCCCATAGGCCTCAGCGATCTGCGCCAGGGTCACCGAGATGCCCTGGCCGATGGGGATGTTGAGGATCGACACCCCGGACCAGTCCTCGAGCGCGGGCAGCGACCCCGTGACCTCGCCGGGGTAGTCGAACCCGGTCTTCTGGCCGAAGCCGAACTTCTGGATCCACTCGTGCGTCTTCTTCTCGCCCAGCCGCTGCGAGATCATCACCGTGCCGACGTTGCTGGAGTTCTGGAGGATCTGCTCGGTGGTCCACGACACCGCGGGCCGGTAGTGGGCCTCCTTCAGGGTGCGGTCGTAGAGCGTGAGGGTCTCGGGCAGGTTGAACATGGTGTTCCGCGTGACCACGCCATCCTCGATGGCCCCCGCCACGGCCACGAGCTTGAAGGTGGAGCCGGGCTCGTAGGCGTCGGTGATCGACCGCACGCGCTCGGTCTCGGGCACGAAGGTGTCGCGGTCATTGGGGTTGAAGCCCGGCACGGTGGCCATCGCCAGGACCTCGCCCGTGTCCGGCCGCATCACGATCGCCGAGGCGGCCTCGGCGTCGTTCGTGTCGACCACGTCGGCCAGCACGGCCTCGGTCTTCTGCTGGATCGCGCTGTTCAGCGTGAGGGTGATGGGCCGCCCGGGGGTGGGCGCCTTGTCGCGGATGATCCTGAGGGCGCGGCCGTCGGGGTCGCGCGCCTCCTCGCGCAGGCCCTCCCTGCCCTTCAGGTGCGACTCCATGGTCTTCTCGAGGCCGGTCAGGCCCGCGCCCCAGTCGTCGGTCATCCCCACCAGCTGCGCGGCGACCGACCCCAGCGGATAGAGGCGCTTCTGGGTGTCCTGCAGGGTGATGCCGGGCAGGTCGAGCTTGCGGAGGTAGCGCTCGCGCTGCTGGTCCACGCCCGTGTTGAGCATGGCGTAGCCGCCACGGCCCGAGATGCGCTTCTCCACCTCGCTGGCCGGAAGGCCCACCGCGGTGGCGATCTTCTCGGCGGTCCCCCGCTTGTCGGTGATCAGGTACGGCGTGGCGGTCACGGCCACGGCGTGCTTGTCCACGGCCAGCTCGCGGCCGTCGGCCGACAGGATCGGCCCGCGCGGGGCCGGGAGCTTGGTGGTGGTCTCGTGCTGGTCCTGGGCCTTCTGCGAGAGCTCGCCGGCCTCCACCGTGGCGATCCACCCGGCGCGCAGTGCCATGACGCCGAGCACCGCCACGGTCACCATGGCCACCACGCGGATGCGGCGGCCGGCGACGCGGTTGGCGTCTCCCCCACGACGGCCCGGGCGGGCGTCGTCAGCGGGTGCGCGGTGCCTGTCCCGGCGCAATCCGTGCGTCCTTCGGAACGCTCACGTAGGTCAGGCCGCTGCCCGGCGCCTGCACCATGCCCAGGCGCGTGGCCGCCTGCTCCACCACCTGGCCGTCCTTCTGGGCCAGCGCGGCCCTCAGGCGCAGGATGTCGGCCTGCGCCTGGTTGTACATGTCCACCGTCTGGGCGGTCTTGGTGGTGAGGTTGAGGCGCTGCACGTTCACGAACACCACCCCGCCCAGGAGCAGGGCGATGAGCGGCACCACCACCCAGGCCAGCCGCACCCCATCCAGGTGCAGCCGCTCCCGAAGCGTGGGCGTGCGCGAGTGGATGACCCGCGGACGCGGCCGGGCCTGCGCAGGAGCGGCCGGCCCGGGTGCACGGTGCCTGTGGACAGGGTGCCTGTCACCGGGGTTCGGGAGGCGTGCCGCCCCTCCCCGCGTGCTCATCCGGACCCCTTGCGAATCACGCGCAGTCGCGCGGAATGCGCGCGTGGGTTGGCGGCGATCTCGCCCGTCACGGCCTTGACGGCCTTGGGGGCCACCATGCGGCCCTCGGGCTGCTGCCCGCACCCGCACACCGGCATGTCCGGCGGGCAGATGCAGCCGCGGGTGCGGTCGCGCATGAAGCGCTTGGCCATACGGTCCTCCAGCGAGTGGAAGGCGATCACCGCCAGCCGCCCGCCCGGGCGCAGCAGGTCGAATGCCAGCGGCAGCGCCCGCTCGAGGATGCCCAGCTCGTCGTTGACCTCGATGCGCAGCGCCTGGAACACGCGCTTGGCCGGGTGCCCGCCCGCGAACAGCGCGGGCGTGGGCACCGCGCCGCGGATGACCTCCACCAGGTCGCCCGTGGTGAGGATGGGCGCCTCGGCGCGACGGCGCACGATGCCCCGGGCGATCTGCTTGGCGTAGCGCTCCTCGCCGTACTCGCGGAACCACCGCGCCAGGTCGTGCTCGTCGGCCGTGTTCACCAGGTCGGCCGCGCTCACGCCGGTGGAGGGGTCCATGCGCATGTCGAGCGGCGCCTGGCGCGAGTACGAGAAGCCCCGCGCGGCGGTGTCCACCTGCATCGACGACAGCCCCAGGTCCATCAGCACCACGTCGGCGGCCTCGCCGGCCTCGAGAAGCTGGGCCAGGCCCGTGGCGAAGTCGGTGGGCAGGAGGCGCGCCGGGCACGGCATGTGCGGCATGCGCGCCTCGAAGTGGCGCGCGGCCTCGGGGTCGCGGTCGATTCCCACCAGGCTCCCGGTGGGACCGACGCGATCGGCCAGCGCCGCCGCATGTCCGCCGGCCCCGAAGGTGCAGTCCACCACCGCCTCGCCAGGCTCGGGCGCGGTGAGCGCCAGCACCTGATCGAGCAGGACGGGCACGTGGGGGGCGCCGCCGGCAGCCGCGGGCGCGGCCTCGATGCGCGACGCCGCCGCGCTCATCCCCGGCCCCCGTCCATGCGCTGGGCCAGCCGCGCGGCCCGCTGGGCCACGCCGTCCTTGCGCAGCCGCTGGAACCTGGCCTCGAGGCGGGCCGGATCCCACAGCTCCAGGTACGAGCCCGCCCCCACCACCTTCACCTTGCCGTCAAGCCCCGCATGATCGCGCAGCTCGGCCGGCACCAGCAGGCGCCCCTGCTTGTCGAGCCCCTCCTGCTCGAACGCCCCCGCCAGCAGGAATCGGCTCAGCTCGCGCTGGTCATCGTCGAGCACGCTCATGCGGCCGAACGTGCCCTCGATGAAGCCCGGCCACTCGAACCGGGGCACCACCACCAGGCAGTCGTCGAGCCACCAGGCCGTCACGGTCCCGTCGGCAAAGGGCTCGCGCAGGCGGGAGGGAATCGCCACCCGGGACCGGTCGTCGAGGCTGCATTCATACGTGCCGCTGAGCAGTCGGGGTGCCACCTGATGCAACCTACCCCCACTATCCCCACAATGCAACCCAACTTCCCCAGATTGTTCGCCTCTGCCCCCACCATGCCACCCGCAGGCACCTCGCAACGCGTCGTGCGCCCCCCGGGGCCCGCGCGCAATGCATCGTGCGGTGAGAACACCTGTTCCGTCCGAGGGGGGTCGTACATTTGTTCGCATGAACACGCGAACACACCTCACCCTCGTGCCCGCCACCGACGGCGGCACCCCGTCCCGTACGACCACCACCACGCGCACGTGCAGCCGGCGCGCGGGCAGCCGCCCCGCGGGCGGGCGCGCCGCCGGCCTCGCCGCGCTGGGCGCGGGCCTCACCCTGGGGCTGGCCCTGGGCGCCGTGGCCACGCTGGCCACCCACCCCGGCGACTACGCGATGGTCCTGCTGCCCCTGGCCGGAGCAGCCGGCCTCACCCTGGCGGCCGCGTTCCGCAGCCGGGTCGTGGCACAGAGGCGCATGCGCGCCCGGCGCGTGCACGACGAGCGGCGCGAGCGGCGACGCCAGGCCATGCTCCCCCGCCCCGTCCTGGTGCATTCGCGCGATGAGTTCCGCCCGGTCCTCATCGCCGGCGGGTCCGTCGCCGCGCCGGACCGGCGCGCGGCGTAGGACCCCTGCACCCGGGGGTGCTGCTCCCGCCCCCGGGTGCGCGGGTCGGTTCCGGCGGCCCGGTTGCGAGCCCGTAACGGGGCCCGCCGCGCGGGGCGGCGCCAGCGGGTATCGTCAGCCATGTGAGCGACGCTGACCGGCTGGCCGTGTTCGGGGACATCCACGCCAACCTCCGGGCCCTCGACGCCGTGCTCGACGCCATCGCACAGGCCGGCATCACGCGGGGCCTCGTCACCGGCGACGTGGTGCTGCGCGGGCTGGAGCCCGAGAAGTGCGTGAAGCGCGTGCGCAAGACCGGCTGGCCCTGCGTGGAGGGAAACACCGACCGCCGCGTGGTGGGCAAGAAGGTCAAGCCCAAGACCCACGTGCGCGACATGCGCCCGGGCACGCGCACCTGGACCAAGACGATGCTCAGCCAGGAGTCCCTCGACTGGCTGGACTCCCTGCCAGCGGTGGTGGAGGCCATGCTGGGGCCGCATCGCGTGGTGGCCGTGCACGGCGACCAGACCGTGCCCCCCGGCGCGGTGGACCACGCTGCCGCCGACGACGTCATCATCGCCACCATGGACGCCCTGGGCGCCGACGTCCTGGTGACGGCCCACACCCACTCCCCCATGCTGCGCTGGGTGGAGGGCCGCCTTGTGGTGAACCCGGGCAGCGTGGGCGAGGGCACGCAGGACGACCAGCGGCCCTGCTGGGCGTGGCTGGAGGCCGGCGAGAACGGAATCCACGCGGCCATCGCCCACGTGGACGCCGCGCTGGCACCGCCGCGCGACGCCAATCACCGCAAGGGCGAATAGCGCCTAGGGCGCCCCCGCGCGCCGCGCGATGGTGACCAGCTGGCCCCCGCGCCCCATCGCGCGTGCCGCGGCGGCCACGGGTACCAGCGCCGCGGCCAGCGCCCTGCCCGCGGCGGAGCGCCGCGGGTGCACCTGCGGGTCCAGGCCCGGGGCCAGCGAGAACGCCAGGCCCGACGGGTACCCCCACCCGCCGCGCGTGCCGATACCGGCCACCGAGAATCCCGCGGCGCCCAGCACCATCCGCAGCGCATCTGCATCGAGGTGCCACCGGTGGCGCGATGGCTCCCACCCATGCCAGCGGGACCCGAACACCCGCGCCTCGGCCGATGCGCGATTGGGCACTGCCACGTTCAGCAGGCCGCCGGGGCGCAGCGCCTGCGCCACGGCGCGGAGCCCCGCGTCGAGGTCCGGCAGGTGCTCGAGCACGTGCCACATCAGCACGGCATCCGCCCGGTAATCCCCCATCACCTGCCCGAGGTCGTGGATGCCGGCCCGCACCACCCGCACGCGCCCGGGCGGCAGGCTGCTCATCATCGCGTGTGCGCGCATCTCCTCGCGCGGATCGGGCTCCACCGCCAGCACCTCGAACCCCTTCTGCGCCAGCGCCCGGGCACGCAGGCCCGAGCCCGCGCCCACGTCCACCACGCGGGCGCCCGGCGCGAGCATCGACGCCAGGGGCGCCATCCCCGCGGCCACCACGCGCATGGCCAGGCGCTCCTCCACCTCGCCACCGGGGGCAGACGCCGGCGCGGCCTCCGCGCCGTGCGGCGGCGGGTCCGTGAACCCCACCCCGCACACGCGGGAGGTGCACAGGCGCACGCGGGCGGTCACCGCCCCGTGCCGGTCCCGGGGCACCAGCAGCATGTGCGAGCCCGCCCCGCAGCGCGGGCATGGAGTTGCGTCATCCACATCGCCGACGTTACTGGCTGCTCAGCGCCCCGAGGCCCAGGGCGGCAGCAGCACGGTGGGCGGCGCGGCGTCAGCCGCACGCGGACGGCGCGGTGGGCGGGGGACCGGCGGACGCGGGGGCCGCACGGGCCGCGGCGCCGCGATGGGGGCAAGCGGGGCCTGCACCAGGCGCAGGATGGCCGGCAGCGGGCGCACCGGGGCGCGGTCACCGAGCGTGGCCGACCGCACTGCGACGAGCCCGATGAACACGAGGACGATCACGATGACGATGCCCACGTACTCGGCCGTGGTGGATCCGCGCTGGTTCACGTACCCCCCATCACCACGCCCACCTGCGCGACCAGCTCGATCAGCATGACGCCCAGGATGAGCACCATGGCACCCGGCACCATCACCAGCGCCACCACCAACTGGATGCGCGGCGCGGCGCGGGCGGCGCGGTCGCGTGCGTGCTGCCGCCGCGATGCCCGCAGGGCCTCGGCCTGCCCGGCGAGCGCGGTGGCCAGGGGAGTGCCCAGTTCCTCCGCCTGCAGCAGCGACGCCACCAGCCGGCCCACGTCGTCGGACCCCGTGCGGGCCGCCAGGCCCTGGTACGCACGCCGCCGCGGCGTGCCGAGCGCCTGGTCGTCGAGCGTGGCGCGCACCTCGTCTCCCAGCGGGCCACCCAGCCGGTCCGCCGCCAACCCAAGGGCGGGATCGAGCGCCATCCCGGCCTCCACGCAAATGACCATCAGGTCGAGCAGGTCGGGCAGGGCGGACACGATGGCCCGACGACGGCTGCGCGCCCGGGCGGCCACGGCCCGCACCGGCAGCGCACGGCCCACCACGGCCGCGACGGGCACCAGCACCACCAGGGGGGTGGCCACGATGGTGGCCACCCCGCCCGCCAGCAGGCCGAGCGCCGTTCCCCCGGCCCGGGCGCGCACCACCTGCGCCGCCGCCGTGTCGCGGGGCAGGCCGGCGGCATCGATGGTGGCCATGTCGGCGCTGCCGCCCGCCATGCGGCGAAGCGCGGCGGGCAGGGGCACGCGTGCCAGCAGCCGCACTGCTCCCGGCACATCCGGCGTCGCTCGCCGGCTGCCCGTGGCCGCGGCACGGGCCCGTGCCGCGCCCAGCCCCATGCAGAGAACGGCGGCCATGGCCAGCAGCGCGGCGGGCCCCGGCACTAGGCGGGCACCGCCGCGATACGCCGGATCAGCGCGATGCCCACGACCTGCAGCCCCACCGACACGCCGATCACCGCGAGCCCCGCGGGGGACGACGCCGTGCGGGCAATCAGCCCTGGCGCCGCCGCCTCGGCGAGGGCGGCCCCCATCACCGGCAGCGCGGCCACCATCCACGCCGTGGCGCGGGCCTGCGCCGTAGCCCCCCGCAACTCGCGGGACAACCGGGCACGCTCCTCCAGCCGCCCGGACATGTCACGCAGGGCCCGCGCCAGGTCGCCGCCGGTGCGTCGCTGCACGAGGATGGCGGTGACCAGCAGGCCCAGGTCGGGATCGGGCAGGCGCCCGGCCACCCCGGCCAGCGCGGCATCCACGCGTGCCCCCAGCTGCATCTCGTCCGCCGCCCGGCGGAGCTCCGCGCCCAGCGGATCGGGCGTGTCACGCGCCGCACGCACCAGGGCCTGCCGAAGCGACAGGCCGGCCGCCACGGCGCCGGCCAGCATCTGGGCCACGGCGGGCATGGCATCGCCCACCCGGCGCATGTAGCGCCGGTCGGCCACCGACACCACCGCGCGCAGTGCCACCACTCCCGCCACCAGGCCCACGGGGGCAACGAGCGGGCGCCTCAGCACGACGAGCAGCACCAGCGCGGTCGCCACGCCCACCCCCACGGCGCCCAGCACCAGCGCGTCGGGGCCCCACGGCAGCCCGGCGCGGTCGAGGCGGTGCGCGAGCGCCTCACCCCCCGGAACCCGCGCCACCACCCCGGACCACCTGCGCGAGCGGCGCCCGGGCACCGGCGGACGGGCTGCCACCACCGCGCGCGCGCCTCCCACGGCGCATGCCGCGGCAAGGGCGGCCATGAGCGGTCCGGCCACGCTCATGACGGCGCCAGGCCCTCGCGCCATGCGGCCGCGCCGGGCGCCCACACGAACCTGCCGCCACCGGCCGCACCGGGCCTCCATCGGCACAGGCGGACGGCCTCGGGGCCATCGGGTCCGCGCACCACGTGCGCGAGCTCCACCGTGCGCCGCGCCCCGGAGGCATCGCGCGCCTGATGCACCACCAGGTCCACGGCGCTGGCCACCTGATCGGCCACCGCCCTCCACGGCAGTTCCAGGTCGCCCATCAGGGCCAGCGTCACCAGCCTGCGCAGGGCCTCCCGCGGCGACGACGCATGCAGCGTCGACAGCGATCCCTCGTGCCCGGTGGTGAGCGCGCTGATCATGTCGAGCGCCTCGCCGCCGCGCACCTCGCCCACGATGATCCGGTCGGGCCGCATGCGAAGCGCGTTGCGCACCAGCGCCCGAATCGGTACTGCGCCGCGCCCCTCCACGCCCGCCGGCCGCGCCTCCAGGCGCACCACATGCGCCAGCGGCAGGCGCAACTCCGCGGCGTCCTCGATGGTGATGACGCGCTCGGCCGGATGGATGGCCGCGCACAGGGCCGCGAGGGTGGTGGTCTTGCCGCTGCCGGTGCCGCCGGTCACCAGGATGTTGCGGCGCGCCCGAACGGCAGCCTGCAGCACCTCGCGCATGTCGGCGGTCATCGCGCCCAACCGCACCAGGTCGTCGGCGCCCAGCCGCTCGCCCGGGAACCGACGCACGGTGAGCACCGGGCCATCGATGCTGAGCGGCGGCACCACGGCGTTCACGCGCGACCCATCGGCAAGGCGGGCATCCACCATGGGGCTGGCCTCGTCCAGGCGACGCCCCAGCGGTGCGAGGATGCGATCGATCACGTGCAGCAGGTGCTCGGCATCCGCGAAGCACGTGTCCACGGCTTCGATGCGTCCCTGCCGTTCCACCCACACCCGCGACGGACCGTTCACCATGACCTCGGTGACCTCCGGGTCGCGGAGCAGGGGCTCCAGCGGACCCAGCCCGAGGGTGGCGTCCACGACCGCGGTGACCACCTGCTGTCGCTCCTCGGCGGGCAGGATGTGTCGGCCCTCATCCAGCGCATCCTCAGCCAGCGCGGCCACTGCCTCGCGGGTGGCTGAGGGGGCGGTGATGAGGCCGCCCCGCACGATGGCTGCCCGTATGCCCTCCACCAGAAGCGGATCGGGCGTGATGCCGGGAGGGCTCATGCGTCCTCGAGCACGGCGCCGACGGTGCGCGCCAGGCCACGGCCGCGCGGTGCGCGGCCTTCGGCCACATCGAGGGCACCACGGTCGTCGCGGCCCATCGCGAGGATCTCGCGCCCAGCGAGCGCCGCCCGCATGGAGCGAGCCGACAACGCGTGCCCACCGGGGAGCGCCGAGGCCACCACCGTGCATGCGCCGCCGGAGGCCGCATGCGGCATGCGCCCGGCGCGCGCCGCCCCCTGCACGGTGGCCGGCACCACGGCCACCACCCGCGCGGCCACGCCGGCAAGCGCCCGGGCAAGCGGGCCATCGCCCATTCCCGCATCGGCTACCCACTGCCCGCGGCCCGCCACGTGTGCCGCCACCGCGGCGGCGGCGGCGGTGCCCAGGGCCACAGCGCCCGTCGGCCCGGCGGCGCCCGCCACCACGTCCACCCCGCTCGGATGCCGGTGAGTGAGGTGCGCCAGGTGATCGGCCGTGATCCCGTCACCCAAGGGCAACAGGTCGTCGATGGCGCGTGCCGGGGCGATGCCCCAGAGCGCGGACGGGCCGGCACCATGGACGCCCGCATCCAGCAGCAGGGGCGGCGTGCCGGGCTGCGCCATGCGCAGCGCCAGGGCGCATGCCAGCGTGGTGACGCCGCACCCGCCCGCCATCCCGATGACCACGATGCCGCTCACGGGCCATCCACGGGTCGGGACACCACCCGCACCTCGCGGGCGAAGTCCAGCGCCCGTGTTACCTCGAGTGCCTGCTCGCGGGTGAGCCGCAGCACGATGGCATCGCCGCCCACATCGCCGTCGGCAGGATCGGCGCGCATGACCGCCAGCACCTCGGCCCCCGACACCACCTCGCGGGTGCGCCCCGCGAGCCCCTCGCCATCCGACGCCAGCACGTCCACGCGGGACCCGGGCGCAGGCGCTGCCGCCGCGGCCCCTGCCGCGCGCAGGGGCACGGGCATCGCGCGCTCGCCGGGGCCCAGGGGTGCGGGGGCACTCCGCGGGTCACCGCCAAGCGACGCATGCGTGACCGGCTCGCCCGCGGCAAGCGCTCCCGCCACCCGGCGCCCGATGGCGTCATCGGGGCTCGTGAGCATGCCCGGCAGCACGGCGCCCGCGGGCACCATGGCCACGCCCAGCAGCCCGGCGTGATCGGCGCCGATCAACGTGCCCGGTGCCACCGACCGGGCGGCCACCACCACCGGTTGCCCGGGGGGCGCCGACTGGCCCGCGCCGCGCGCGAGCAGGAAGGCCCCGACGGCCAGCACTGCCGCCAGCACGAACCACGCGCCCGGGCGCCGCAGGCGGACCCCCCTCATGGCACCGGCCGCTGGCCGCAGGCCGGGCAGGGTGCGCCATCCATGCCACCCTGCCCGCACCAGCCACACGGGCACCACGCGCAGTCGCACCACCGCGCGATCGAGTCGGGCGTCATCGCGGGAACGGGCGTGCCATCCGGGCCCCACTCACGCACCGGAAGCGCAGCAGGCGACATCCCCGCCAGCCCCACGGCCACCTGCGCGCGCCGCAGCAGGTCGTCGGGCGGCGTGGTGCGGGCCCATGCGGCGATGAGGGCGCACGCCCACCCGGCGGGACCGAGGGCGGGCGGCAGCCACAGCACCTCCATGCCCATGACGATCGCCATCGCCGGCAGGGGTGCCGTCGCGGCGTCGGACCACGGCGGCCGGGCCATCACAAGGGCGTTGGGGCCGGCATCCTCGAGCACGTCGATGACGCGGTCGGCAGCCAGGCGACCGGACCGGCGGGCCGGTGGCGGCACCACGCGCGCAATCGGATGGGCATCGAGGCCGGACGCGACGGCAACCGCATGGTCGACCACCAGCGCCCTGGGCCGGGTCTCAGGCATCGTCGGCCACCAGCCGGTACCCGAGCCCCCACACGTTGAAGATGTAGCGCCTGCCCCCCGAGACCGACGCCAGCTTGCCGCGAAGCCGGGACGCGTGGCTGTCGACGGTGCGGGTGCGCCCCATCGACTTGTACCCCCACACATCGCGCAGAAGTTCCTGCTTGCTCACGACCCGATGGGGATCGCGCGCCAGCGCGGTGAGCAGCCCGAGCTCCTTTGCGGACAGCACCACGGGAACACCTCCCAGCGTGACCCGGCGGGCGCGCCGGTCGATCACGATGTCGTCCACGCGCAGCATTCCCGCGGCCCACTCCCCGTCGGCGCGCCTCATCAGGGCCTTCAGGCGCGCAAGCAGCTCCACGTAGGCGAACGGCGTGCCCACCACCTCGTCGGCGCCGCGCTCGAGGGCACGCACCACCCGGTGCGGCTCGCACGCGCCGGACACGCCCAGCACGGGGATGGCGGCATCCCACGGGTCGTCGGGGCCGCCCTCGCGCACCAGGCCCACGGCCTCGAGCCCGCCCGAGGACGGCATGTCGAGGTCCACGATGACCGCAGACGGGCAGGCGGCGCGCAACATGCCCCGCGCCTCATCGGGATCGGCCGCCAGCATCACGTCGAAGCGGTCGGCCTCGAGGTCCTGCGCCAGGCTGCCGGATGCCGGACGCGGGCCGACGAGCAGCACCGAGCGGTGAGGTGCCAGGGTGGTCATTCACTGCCTCCGATCATCGTCGGGGGCCGTGTGCCCCCGGTGACCGGACAACGCGCGGGCCCCGCCCGTGCTCCCCCTCCCCCGTGACGCGAAGTTCCCACCGTGCGGGAAAAGCGGTGCGCCGCCGACGCGCATCTCGTCGCCGGGCCGCACGCGCAGCACCCCGCTCCGCGCCTCGATCACCGCCCGCGCGCCCCGGCACCGCGCGCCCCTGCGCGGCAGGGGGTCCACCACGCGCAGCACGCGGCCGCGGCCATCGACGAAGGCCACGCCGATGCGCACGCGAAGTCCGATGCCGTGCACGGCGTTGCAGGGCATGAGCACCAGGGCCTCGTGCGGGCCGAGGTCGGGCGTGCCCAGCAGGCCGACGAGCCGGGCCAGCGGCCTGCGGGCGATGGCACAGCGGCCCGCCAGCACCCGGCCGCGGTCGATGGAAAGCGTGCCGGGCACCGGCGAGAGGGAGTCGAAGCGACATGACGCCACTCCCCCACCCTTGCGCCCCGGGGCGCGCACGGGATCTACCGGTGGTGCCGGCCCACGCGCCGGACCGTGCCGGCGCAGCCCCTTACTGCGGCGGGGTGATGCTGCCCTGAAGCGCCGCCATGGCCCGGGCGAACAGCAGGCCCATGGCGTCGGCGGCCTCGTCCGGGGTGTCCAGCGGCTTCAGCGACCCCATGCCGGCCGACGCCATCTGCACCGCCAACTGGATCACCTGGAACCGGTCCACCGGCTGGATGTGCCCGCCGCCCTCGGCCTGGATCTCCTCCATGGCCTCGCGCTGGGCGCGCATCATCTCCTTCAGGCGCTCCTTGAACTCCTCCGACGCGCCCTCGCCGAAGGCGAAGCCGAACGGGAACTCCTCGTCACTCACAGCCTGATCTCCCTCAGCGGCGTGCGGCTGAACATGTGGATGGTGTCCACGAACCGAACGGTACGCGTCCTCAGGTCCATGAGGATGGAATGGGTTCTGGCGCCATCGCTGAAGTAGCGCACGCCCTTGAGCAGGTTGCCGTCGGTGACGCCCGTGGCCAGCACGTAGAGCGGCGCAGGCGCCAGCTCGCGGGCGGTCAGCACCCGGTCGGTGTCCTCCAGGCCGAACGGCACCAGGCGCTCGCGCTGGGCGGCGTCCTTGGGCCACATCTTGGCCTGGATCTCGCCGCCCAGGCACTCCAGCGCGGCGGCCGTGATGACGCCCTCGGTGGAGCCGCCGATCCCGATGTAGAGGTGGTCGCCCGTGCCGCGCACCGCGGCCGACATGCTGGCCGTGATGTCGCCGTCGGGGATGAGCTTGATGCGCGCGCCCTGGCGGCGGATCTCCTCGATCATCTCCTCGTGGCGCGGGCGGTCGAGCACGATCACCGACAGGTCCTTCACCCGGCGGTCGTAGCAGCGGGCCACGGTGTCGAGCGTGTCGGCGATGGGGGCGTCGATGTCCACCCGCCCCTTTGCCGTGGCGCCCACGCAGATCTTCTGCATGTACATGTCAGGGGCGGCCATCACGCCGCCGGGCGCGCCGATCACGCACACCGCGATGGCGCCGGCGTCGCCGCGCGCCACCAGGTCGGTGCCCTCAAGGGGGTCGACGGCGATCTCGCAGGGCATGCCGCCCGTGCCCAGCACCTCGCCCACGTAGAGCTCGGGGGCCTCATCCTTCTCGCCCTCGCCGATGATGACCTCACCGGTAATGGGCATGGCGCTGAACTCCTTGCGCATGGCGTCCACCGCCGCGCCGTCGGCGGCATGCCGGTCCCCCTGCCCCACCCAGCGGGCCGACGCCAGCGCAGCCTGCTCGGTGACGCGCAGGAAGTCCGTGGCGGGCACGATCGAATGCCCGTCGAGCGAGGCGGGCACGGGTGCCGGTACGTCGTTGGTGCTCATGAATCCTTCCGGGCCAGGCGGGCGGCGTGGTCCTCATTGAACTTCTCGATGCCCGCCGCCGTGAGCGGGTGATGCAGCATCTGGCGGAACACCTTGGGCGGGATGGTGGCGATGTCGGCGCCCATGCGCGCGGCCTCCATCACGTGCACCGGGGTGCGCACGCTCGCGGCCAGCACCTCGGTGTCGTAGTCCGACGCCGCCAGCGCCTCGACGATCTCGGCCAGGTGCCCCAGGCCGTCCTCGTTGATGTCGTCGTAGCGACCGATGAACGGCGACACGAACGCCGCGCCCGACGCTGCTGCCAGCAGCGCCTGATTGGCCGTGAAGCACAGGGTCATGTTCACGCGGATGCCATCGCGCGCCAGCGCGGCGGTGGCGCTGAGGCCCTCGCGGCTGGTGGGCAGCTTCACCACGATGTGCGGGTCGATCGCCGCCAGGCGGCGGCCCTCGCTGATCATGGTGGGGACATCATCGGCCACCACCTCGGCCGACACCGGCCCGCCCACGATCTCGCAGATGCGGCGGTAGATGTCGTCCTCGTCTCCCTCCACCTGCCCCAGCAGGGTGGGGTTGGTAGTGGCGCCGCTCAGCACCCCCCAGGACGCGATCTCCTCGATGTCATCGAGGTTCGCGGTGTCGATGTACAGCTTCACGAGGGACCCTCCGTGGACGTCGCCGGCTCGTTCGCGACCCTACCAGCCGCCCCCGTCACTCCGGCGCGGGGCGCCGCCCGTGGATGCGCATGCGGTGCCGGCCCCACTCCTCGATGCCGGCCCCCGCCACGATCAGCACGGCCGCGGCGACGAACCACCACTGGCGGTTGATGCCGCCCTCGACCGGGATGACCCGCCGGGTGGCGGGCACCCAGGCCACGCGCACCGTGGACCCGGCCCCCACCCCATCGTCCCCCTCGTAGACGAGGTCGCGCGCGGCCACCTGGTCGCCGATCACCGAGTCCCCGATCCACACCACCCGGCACGTGCGCGCGTCACCCTGCCCCGTGCACCGCTCGGAGCGCTCGCGTGGCTGGAAGTCGAACCCGGGATACCCGGCGTCGTTGACCCGGGGCTGCTCCTGCGCGCACCCCACGAACACCAGCGCCGACCCGGCGAGCACCATCAACCCACCCGCGGTGACGAGACCGATGCCGGGTGTCCCCGCCTTGACGACCACCGTGCCATATGCTCGCGGCGTGCCGCTGCGCTTCTCCCTGCCCATCCTCGTGTTCGTCGGCGGGGCGTCCACCCTGGGGGCCGAGCTCACGGGGGCCCGGCTGCTCGCGCCGTGGTTCGGGGCCAGCAACCTGGTGTGGGCCAATGTGATCGGCCTCACGCTCATCTACCTGTCGCTGGGCTACTGGCTGGGCGGCAAGGTGGCCGATCGCTACCCCAACCCGCGCATCCTGGGCGGCGTGGTGATCGTGGCGGCCATCACGGTGGCCGTGCTGCCGCTGGCCCTCACCCCCATCTTCGAGGCGGCGCAGGGGGCGTTCGCCGATCTCTCGGCCGGGGCATTCGTGGCGTCGTTCGTGGGCACCATGCTGATGTTCCTCGTGCCCATCACCCTGCTGGGAACGGTGTCGCCGTGGGCAATCCGGCTGTCGGTGACCGACGTCCAGAGCGCCGGGTCGGTCGCCGGCCGCCTGTACGCCATCTCCACCGTGGGGAGCATCGTGGGCACCTTCCTCCCGGTGCTGGTGCTCATCCCCGCCTTCGGCACGCGCCGCACGCTCATCCTCATCGCCGCGGTGCTGGCCCTGTCGGCGGTGCCGCTGCTGGGCGCGCGCGCGGTGGCCGCGCCGCTGGTGCTGGCCGGCATGCTGGCCCTGCCCACCGGGGGCATCAAGCAGGAGCCCGGCGAGAGGGTGCTGTTCGAGGACGAATCGGCGTACCAGTACGTGCAGGTGAGCGAGGCCGCCGATGGCGAGCGCATCCTGCGCCTCAACGAGGGGTGGGCGCTGCACTCGGTGGTGCCGCCCGGTGGCGGGGCGCTCACCGGCGGGTACTGGGATGCCTTCCTCACCCTGCCGCTGCTCGCCGGGCGCGACGATGCCCGGATCGCGGTCCTCGGCAACGCCGGGGGCACCACCGCCCGGCAGATGCGCCTCACCTGGCCACAGGTCCGCGTGGACGGCGTGGAGATCGACCCGGTGGTCACCGAGGCCGGAAACCGGTTCCTCGACATGGCCGGGCCCAACCTCACCACCCACGACGCCGACGCCCGGTTCTGGCTTGCCGCCGACCGCGGGCCGTTCGACGCCGTGGTGGTGGACGCCTACACCCAGCCGTACATCCCGTTCCACCTGTCCACGGTGGAGTTCTTCCAGCAGGTGCGCGACCGGCTCACGCCCAACGGGCTGGTGGCCATCAACGTGGGCACGCCGCCCGACGAGGACGAGGTGGTGGACCGCATCGCATCCACCATGCGCGCGGTGTTCCCGGCCGTGCTGACCGCCCGCTACGGGCAGTTCAACAGCATCGTGCTGGGGTTCAACGACGCCGCGGCGGCGGCCGATGCACGGGCCCGGCTGGCCACGGCAACGGGCGATACGGCGGCGGCGGCCCGCGTGCTGTCGCCCCTCCTCACCCCGGTGTCGCCCGGAGGCGAGGTGTTCACCGACGACCACGCACCCGTGGAGCAGATGACCGACGGGGCGATACTCGACTACCTCAACAAGGGCGCGCCCGGGGCCTGACGCCCTACACCCCGATGTCGTCCTCGTCGATCAGCTGGTCGCGGAACTCGAAGAACCCCGCCGCCTCGCGCTGGGCGCACGCGGCGCACACCGGCTCGTCGCGGTAGCGGCTGCGACCCGATCCTCCATACCCCGCGGCGATCAGCCGCTCGCGCTCCAGGCGTCCGGTGTCGTCGGCCACGAAGGGCGTGGAGCAGATAGGGCACTCGCACAACCCATCCATGCCCGCACGGTACTCGGGCCCCGCGGCGGGCGCGATGCCTATGGCACCCGCGGTCTCGAGGGAACCGGCATCCCCGCCTTCACCCAGTCGCTCATCGAGAACGCGCGCTGCGCGGCGGGAGTAGAGGCCGGCGGCACCCAACGAATGGCATCCCCCCGATTCACCAGGCGCTGGGCGAGCAAGCGCATCAGGGCCCGGGGGCTGCTCGGCGGCGTCGCGGCGAAGCCCGTCCACTGCTGGCGCGTGCCGTCCCACTTCTCGACGACGGAGCCCTCCGGGACCTGGCTCACCACGAATGCCCGGACGTCATTGCCCACCAGCTGGCTCTTCGCCATCACCAGCGGCGCCGGGCCCGTTGAGGCATCCGCGTTCGACGATGAGGCTGCCCCGGGCAGGGGCCCCGACCCCTCGCCCCCGTGGGTGATGACGACAGCGCTGGGCCGTATCAGCCACGCGGGATCAGCATCGCCTGATGCCAGGTCCACGCCCGCGACGCGCGGGGTGCTGGTGCCCGGAACTCCCGCCTGCTGCTGGTCCACGCCACCTCCGGGGATGGACCGCTGCTGCAGCTGCGCGCTCGCGCCGCCGGCCGCTCCGAGTACAGCGGCGGTGACTGCCGCGACGGTGAGGCTCCAGCGGCGCATACCGGGATGATAGTGGGCAACAGGGTCCGGCCCCTACCCCGAGGGGCTGCAACCGCATGCGGCCCGCCCCGCTAGGTCGCGCAGCCGGTGTTGGTCACGGTGCCATCGGGGCAGGTGGTGTTGCTCCACGTAACGGCGGACAGGTTGGCGCCGGTCAGGGTGGCGCCGGTCAGATTCGCGCCGGTCAGGTTCACGAAGGGCATATACGCGTCGGTCAGGGTCGCGTCGGTCATCGTCGCGTAGTTCGCAGTCACGTAGTTCAGGCTCGCGCCGGCCAGGTTCGCACCAGTCAGGTTCGCCTCGTACAGGCTCGCGTAGACCAGGTCCGCACCCTGCAGGTCAGCACCCGCGAGGTTCGTATAGCCCAGGTTCGCGTAGTTCAGCGTCGCGCCAGCGCAGCTGGCCTCGCCACAGAGCCAGTATTGGTTGCTGCGCTTCGCCTTCTTCCGGTGCACCGGCGCGGCGTAGCGGAACTTTGCCCCCTTGAGGTTCGCCCCGCGAAGGTCCGCGTGCGTCAGATTCGCGCTTCGAAGGTCCGCGCCTGCGAGGTTGGCCCCGCGGAGATCGGCGAAGCGCAGATCAGCGCGGCGCAGGTTGGCCTTGCGCAGGTCACCGTGGTGCTTCACACGGCCGCGAAGCTTCGCACCGACGCACTTCGCCCCACGGGTGAGGGTGCAGGTGCGCCTCGTGCCGTTCACCGCGTAGGTGTGAGTTCTGTCCCAGGTGCCGGAGGCCGGAGCACCGACCACGTTCGGATACCACGGGGCACCCACGCCTCCCGCCATCGCGCTACCTGCCGCCGCGAGGGCCAGGGCGACGACGGCCCAAGCGCTGAGGGTCCGGGGGAGCATCGGGTGACCGTAGCGGAGTTCATCGCCCGGGGTACACCCGCTGGGTCTGAGGCCCAACGCGCCCCGCCCCCGCGAGGTCGGGCAGACGCTAAAGGCCACGGTGCCGTCCGGGCAGGCGGCGTTGCCCAAGGTCCCACTGGCCTCCACGCTCACCGTGCCGGTCTCCGACATCGACCGGGCGCTCGGGCTGTACCGCGATTGCCTGGGCTTCATCGCCACCCACGATTCGGGGGGCGGCACGGGGCGCGTGGTCATGCTCACCGCCCCCGGCG
>Ga0180432_10002715_pt1 | contig 26298 bp, 3 predicted proteins | sample SS_ome_10_FD_132414 | JGI IMG/M metagenome (GOLD analysis project Ga0180432, IMG submission 132414) | Hypersaline lake sediment archaeal communities from the Salton Sea, California, USA - SS_1_MS_2 metaG | ecosystem: Environmental > Aquatic > Non-marine Saline and Alkaline > Hypersaline >... | reverse complement strand
GCAGAACAATCCTGAGTTCCTTGCAAGGACTTTACTGGATCATAGAAATGGTCTTAGTGCTTACAAGAAGCATCTTGAGAGCAGGCTTGCTGATCCAGATATATCAGATGCAGCATATGAATGGGCAAAAAAACAGCTTAAAGAAACTAATACTCAACTAGGCAGGTTAGGAGACATCGATGTCGAGCAGGGGTATTGGACTAAGGATGGAGTCAGAGTAGAGATTAATTTCCAGGACAAGAAAGAGGATGGTTTTGATATTCCGCATGGCGGGGTCAAACTAGTAAGGACTCCTGATGGCCAGCTGCTCCGTGTAATTGATGATGATGCAAATCATGATGCAAGATATGTGATTACTGATGAAGATGGTCGTTTTATTGACGTGGTTAATCTTGACGAGTCGCAGGCGCAGGAACACAAGTCTCAATGGGGTGTGATACGGCATTGGCAGAATGTGAGAGCCATGGAAAAATACAAGGACTACTCAAGGAGAGGGGGTATTTCTGGAGAGGAAAAATTGCGACTTGAGTCAGACTATCATAAAGCGCTGAATGATGAGCGTAATTCTGTAAGAGAAGGCATACTTGAAAAATTCAAAATACCGCTGGAGACTGTAAAAGATCCAATAGAGTTGGCTAGGCTGGAATTTGAATTTCGTCAAGAACTTGACTGGGCTAAGAAAGGGAAGACCTTTTCTTCAGCAATGCCTTCTCCAGAGCAGAGAAAAAAGATTGAACAAACCATTAATTCTGCTTTTGAATCTAAGAAAAAAGAAATTGAAGTGACCTATACTGAAGAGGCTAGACAAGAGCTTATTAACACACAGAGAGAAAAGGTTATTCTTGGTATTATAGCAGACAGTGTAAGAGATAGAATAAGCCAAGAAAGCAATGTAGATATAGGTGAAGAACTAGCACGCGCAAAAGCAGGAGACATAATGCGGGCTATCGAGGTCATGAAACACCCTGAAGACCATTCTATCGATGCTGTGGCGGAGGCGCAAAGTCTGATTCGGCAAAATGCAGATGTTGTTGGGGAATTATCAGAAGGCAGGTATGAGATAGAAGCTGATGTCGCAGAAATGGGTGTAGATGAATTATTCTATGGCGATCAAGAGACGTTGGAAGTAATAAATAATTGGGATTTTTTTAAGGAGAAAGCTCTTGGTTCTTTAGAAGACCAGCGTGAAGCAGAGATTGCTGCTATTGGTACAGAATTTAGGGAAGAAATGGATTATGGCGACCCCTTTGAGAGAACAAGAGCGAATGCAGAAAACCCTGAGAACAGTAAATTTGAATTTGACAGATTGTTTCCTGAGCCAGGCGAATCAAGAGAGCAATGGGTTGAAAGACTAAATGGTATATTAATAAGCAATAATGAAGTACTTACGAGTTTGAGCTATCTTTTAGAAGAGCATCCAGACGACAGAGCAATGTATGAAATACAGAACAATCTGATAAGAGAGCTTTCAAGCATGGCCAAAATTGAGATATTTACGCAAGATTATTTAAAGGCAAAGGATGATTTAGAGAAGATTGAAGACCAAATCTTTAGTTTGCGTGCTACTAGACTTGATGCAAAGATAAGGAAACAGGATTTAACTGATGAACAAAGAAGTGAGCTTGCGAATTTTGAAAGTGAGAAAGCAAAGCTTGAGGAGCAAATAAGATCTATTGGCAAGGAGATAGGAATTCAAACTGCAGACTACTTGTCTGTGCTAGGCGATACTGCTGGTGCACAAATGTATAGATTTGGCAGGGCGCAGAGTGATTTAGATTCTGCTTATATTAAATATATGAATGCAGAATTTGAACAGGAAGAAAAGGAGTTCGCAGAACAAATAGGAGATAATTTTTATAAGTTTGAAACTATTAATGGTGAGAAAATAGTTACAAGGGATAGCCTTGCTGCTATGAATGCGCTTCTAAAAGATCCAGACGTTGCATTGATATTAGGAGAAAGAATTGTTGGTCATATTAGCGAAACAAAGTCAGTATTGTTTGAAAGAAGAGATGAAATGCTGCAGGTCAAGAGCACTGAACTGCAGAATAATGTTCCAGAGATTAATAAGAAGATTCGTACTACGCAGAGTCTTCTACAAGAGGCACGTAATAGAGAGCAAGCTACGATAGCTGCCATGAGCTCGTTGATTGGAGGAGGCTTGCATAGAAGTGACGAATTGAAAAGAGATCTTAGAGGGGCTCGGTCAAATATAGATTTTCTGGAACAACGGCTGACTGAATTACGGGCTGAGAAAAATCAGTATATGTATCGTGATGATGATGAGACAAGAGATCTTGAAAACAGGCAGGCATATTATAGCGATAATCATAATTCTGCTGAATATCAGCAAGTGAGGGATCAGGCATTCGAGAGATGGAAGGATTCATTTATTGATCCAAAAGTTTCTAGTGAGGAAAGGAAAAGAAGGACGCAGCTTGCTCGAAAAGTGATACAGGAAGATTTAAGAGAATTTGAGAGGCAGCATCGCAGTGCTGTAGAAAGTGCTAGAACTGAAGTCGCAGATTTTGAGGACCTTGAAAGGGCAAAAAGTGAGTTTTCATTAGATGGCTTCGGTAACAGGGTGATACGTAACTCAATCCTTGATCCTGGTGAAAGCGGAGTGCATATTGATTTGGGTTATTTCACTGGTATTGGAGCAGTATACCATCTTATCTCAGGCAAGCACCTTTTTGGAGAGGGGGCTGTTCTGGAAGTCTGGGAAGGTTATGAGGCAAAAGATGCAAGAGCTGCTCAGAACAGGATGGCAGCTGCCAGGAAAGAGATGCTGGGTGCAAGTTTATTTGCAGAAGCTATGGATAAAGGTATCAGCTTTGGATCACTTTCTGAAAGTGTAGATAGGGCAGGCATATTTGATAATGTGGAAAGGGTCACTGCGTTTTTGGCAAACAAAGGGATGTATGTTTCAAATGAAGAAGCAACAGCGATGGTGGAGTTTTGGCAAGGACAGGGTCATATTCTTGCTAAGGAGACTCAAGGTCAGGATACTGAAAAAGACTGGGCTTATTATTATAGGGGTAAGGCGCTTGAGGAAGCTTCATATGGCACACATGATAGTCTGGATAGGGCGATGGATTTCACTAACCAAGCAATTAGTTATGCAAGAGCTGCAGGCGATAAAGGCATGGTCATTACATTAAGGGAGGATTTCAAGGATTATGATTCAGAGAGGGTTTCTGTCGGCAGGGTCAGGGCTGTTACCATGTTCGTAAGTCCTATAGATGTTATACCAGGTGCTGCTGTTATTAAGGTTGCAAAGGTTGTTGGTCTTGCAAAGCTTGCAAAAACAGCAGGCACTGCTTTAAGAGCTTCAAGGTTTGCAAAATGGGCGGGCAGGGTCGGAAAGAGCTCTAAATATCTGAGATATGCAGATGATCTAGCAGACATGGCTTCTAAAGGAATGAAAGGATCTAAGCAATACAAGCGTGTAGAGACGCTCATGCATGCTCAAAAGCTTTTAGATTCAGGTTCTGGTATACGGCGTATTTTTAATGCAGACGTCGGAAGGGTGATTGGCAGGCTTAATCCATTTAATTTGGGAGATGTCGGAAAGATAGCTCCTGACTTGACCAAAAGATCAAGTTTCTTGCAGGGAATGAGCCAAGGATATAAGAATTTCAAATATGCTGGCAGGGTTAGTGATGAATTTAGTACAGCATTGCGTGCATTCAAGACTTCACGAACAAGCGCGGCAGAATATACAAATGCATTGAACGTGATCAAGCAGCAGAATAAACTGAATTTGATAGCAAATCCTATTTCATATCTTAAAAATGCAAGAAGTCTTGAACGGGCTGCAGAATCTGCAGCTTCAGGGGTTGGCAGAAGAACAGGTGATTTATTGGATGTTGCTGGCAAGAAGCTAAACGATTTTAGAAATGCAGACAGGGAGTTCCGTGCAGCAAGTGATGCATATACGACTGCTCTTGCTAATTTAAGGAAAGGTGAAACAACAGGATATGCTGCTGCACTCCGTAGATTTGAGAATTCTGCTGATGATATGATTTCATTACAGAATGATATAGAAATCGCAGGGAACAGATTATTGATAGATACTGCTACTAAGAACTTTGATTTGGCCCGGCTGAAAAGAGGCTATCAACAAGCTGTTGCCTTGGAAAACAAACATGCGATTGAAGCAATTGACAATGATTTATTGCGCGTGGCTTTGCTTGAAGAGCGCATGCCTGGTGCTGCTACTGCTGGCAGGATTGAACAGTCTGCGGCAAGTGCTGCAGCAAAAGCTTCTGATGCTGCTGCTGACGGCAGAAGAGCTATGCGTGAGATGGTTGAGTCAGATCCTGCATTGGCTAAACAAGTAGAACAAGCAGGTGTCTCTCCTCCTGTTGCCAGGCCTGTGCAGGCAAGGCAGGCTCCTGCATTCAGGATTGCATGCAGTGAATGTTCTTTTGAAATAACAGGCACTTTTAGATCAGCCGATGAAGTGAGAGCAACAAGACAGCAAGTATTGGGTACTATTGAAGATATTCGTGAATCAATGAAAAATGCAGCAAAAGCAGGCAATCCTCAAGAAGTAAGGAGGCTTACTAAAGAACTTAGAGCTGCTAAAGAAGGTGCAGCTTCTCTTGATGAGCAATTGAAGGCAATAACCAGCGGCGAAGACATGAAAAAATTACGCAGTGTCAAGGCAAAGAATACTGCAGCTATCAAGGAAGAAGGCAAGATCTCGAAAGCATCATACAGTGAAGAGGTTGAAGACACAAAGAATGTTGAAAACACTGCAAGAGATGCTCCTGCTGAGTATGTTGAAAGGACTGCTGCAGAGCCAAGTCCTCCTGCGCGCCCTGTTGCTGAAGTGGAGGATGATTTAGCTAGGGCGACTGATGAGCTTGAGGTTGCCAGGCGGGATGAAGCTCTAAGGAAAGCAACTTATGAAGATGCTGACCAAACGTGGGATGGCATGACTGCTGAATGGGGGGCTGCTCAAGAGAAACTAGATGATGCTACTGTCAGATGGCAGGATGCTGAGCAGGCTTTCAAGGATGGCAGGCTTTCTGGCGAGGACTTGTTGGCTGCAAGGAGAGAGGTCCAGGGTGCTCGCAGAGAAGCGCAATCTGCTGAGAAGACTGTCAGGGATTTCATGGAAGAGCTTAATAAAAGGAGTGATAGTTATGATGTTGCTGCAAAAAAGGCAAGAGACGCACAGAAAAAGGTTGATAATCTTCAAGAAGAGCTGATACAATCTAAGGCTGCTCCTGTTGAGGCTCCTGCTCAGCGTGTTGTTCCTCGTAAAGAAGTGCCTACAGAAGCTATTTATAAAGGAGAACTGGAAGTATCGCCTGCTTGGCAATATGAAGTTACGTATGATCCAACAACTGGAACTAAAAGAACATCTATAGTATGGGATGAGGCAGCGAGGAAAGAATTACTTTCAGATGAAGCATTTGAAGCTGAAAGAAGATTGGTAGAAGAGATGCGCACAAGTGTTGCACAGGAAATACCTCTTAGAGAAGCTTACATGAAGGCAAGTCCTGATGATCTTAAGACAGCTTATGCTGCGCAAAGCGATTATATTGACGATCTTAAGGGTTTGAGAAGATATGCTGCAGATGAAGATGAATTGAGGATATTGGATTCTCAGATTGATGAGTATGCTGCAAATCTTGATGAGATGGGTGGGGCTATGGTTGCAAGAGGTGTTGAGATACCTCCTGCAAGCGCTACAAGAAGAACAAAAGCAGTAAGCAGTGCAGCGCAGGCCGAGGCAAAGATGGATTCTGCTCGTGGTGCTATATTTGAGCAGATCACCGTTGAAGGCCGTGCTGCCTCTTCAGATGATCTTGCAAAGATTGATGAAACGATAAAGAATAGGCTTGCAAGACCAAACAGAAATAATTTAGAAGGAGAGCTTAATAAATTGAGTAATGAGCGCAGATTATTTGAAAAATCTGTTGCAGAAGGTGAGCAGAATCTTGCTGAACTTAAGAGAACTCTGCCTGAAAATCATCCGCAGATACTTGATGCAGAGAGAAGATTGCAGCAGGATAAAAAGCTTTTGGCAAGTTATGATCCTGACATTGCCCAGGTCCAGAAACAGCTTGATGATTTGAATGCCAAGCAGTTCACTGCCACAGAAAGGGCAGAATTTGTTGCAGAGAATCCTGAATTGTTTGAGGGTGTTTCTGTTGTAGAATTGCCTCCTGGCACGACTTTAAGAGAGGCGTATCTGACTGCAAATCCTGAGGATCTTAGGGCAGCTTTCACTGCACAGAGTGAATATCTTGAAGAGCTGAAGAATTGGAGGCGCGCTGCTGGAAGCCAGGATGAATATACTAGATTGTCTTCTCAGATCGAGGAAGTGTCTGCAGATCTGGATAATATGGATGATGTCATGAGGACTAGAGGGATAGAGCCTCCTGCGCGTGTTGTATCTATTGAGGAAATGCCTGAATTAGGAATGCCGCGTATGGCTTATCCTGAAGCGATTCCAGAACCGCCAAAACCTGGACGAGTAGTTTATCCTGAGATGATTCCTGAGCCTCCTGTTGAGGCGCCGGTAATCAAGCTTTCAACTAGTGATGATGCAGCAAAAGCTGTTAATGAGCAGATGGGTGCAATGGGTTATACTACATCTAAAGACGGCGTGCATTATTATCGTAAGGGAGTTTCAGGAAGCGTGAGCAGGGCAGATGCTACTGATGATATTGCTAGAGAATTGAGAATAAAACGTGGCAATCTTGATGAAGCTGCAACAACTAAGACAGGCATTTCTCAAAAAGTTGAGGATGGCAGGACAGTATATTATAAGGGTGAAAGGAAGTTAACCAGTCCTGACGAGATTGCTGAGGCAAGAAGAGAATTTAATACTGCTAAATTTGATGCTTCTCAGCCAAGCTATCATGCTAATAAGAAAGCTTTGAATGAGAATCTTGATAGATATAGAAGCTTGACTAAAAATGAAGGAGAGATACCAAGATTCAATGAAGAGATTAAGGATATAGATTATAGGATTGCTGAAATTGAAGATGATTATTATTTCAGGATTGAATTGGCAGAAGAACAAGGCAAGATGGATGATGTTAATAGGCTTTTCAATGAGATGGATGAAGAGCTTGCTGCTCTTAAGAAGCAAAGAAGTGATGTGCTTGAAGCCAAGAATACTTTCAAGAAGGAAGCAGATCTTGGAGAAGTTGGTAAACTTGAAAGGAGAATAGATGATATTGATGGTCAGATTGCAAAAAAATATAATGAATACGAATCTGCAGTAAGAGAAGATACTAAACAGAGAAGATTGATGGAAGTTGCAGAATTACGTAAGCAGCAGGGTGACCTCATTGCTCAGAAAGCTGCGCTTCAGGATGAGGCTGCTGAGCTTGCTGCAAGAGTTGATGATATCTCTGCTGACCAGACTAAATTATTGAATGATAGATATAATGCTTATGCATACCTGAAACCTGAAGCGCCTAAAGGCGGTGTGGTAAGGTTCACACCAGATGAGGATGAGTTCATAAGAGGCATGATGCCGCAACTAGAGGCGCAGTCTGCTGTCGCAAAAGAGAATATTGCAGCAAAGAATGTTAAAGGGTTTATTCCAGGTGCTGATGCTTCTACACAGAAACAACTGACTGGCGCGACAAAAAAAGCAAAAGTATGTTCTTGCTGGATAGTTCCAGAAGGCGAGAATCCTTTTGAATTTATTTCAAAGAAATTAGCTACAGAACAAAAGACAAACATTGATGACTTGTCTGATATCACAAAAAGCAATGTAAGATCTGCTGTTGAAGAGAATCTGGGACGCAAACTGACTCCAGAAGAGTTTGAGACAGAGCTGCAGAAGTTCATGCAGAAGAATGCTGATGAGATGGCTCATAATCCTGCTGTTGTCAGGGAGGGTGCTGTAAAATACTTGGATGAGGCAGCTAAGGAAAATGATGTTTCTAAGCTTGAGACAGGTACAGGCCTTGCTGCTGCAGACGGCGATGATGCTTTGCGTGCTGTTGGAGAGAGCACAACTGAAAGGATGGTTCCTCGCAGAGAAGTGCCTGCTAAAGTTGAAATAAAATCTCCTGAAGAACTAAAAGAAATAGGTAGAGGAACAGGAGGTAAGAGCACGGTTTATGAAGGGGAAGTGATAGTTGATGGTGCTAGTAAAAAGTCTGCTGTTAAGATTTTCGAAAATGCAGAAGACGCTGCAGAGGAGATTGAAAATACTAGAAAATTATCTGATGTTAAAATAATTGATCCTGCAACAGGTTTGGAAAGACCAATTGCTCGAGGAATTTTCGGTGAAGGTGAAGTTGCTCTAAAAGGTAAAAAAGGAATTGCTTTTGAATACGTTGATGGTGTGCCGTTAACCAATCAAAATATAGATGAATGGACTGCATTATTGAATTCTCATTCTGCTGAACAATTGGATAGAATTAAATCAGCATTAAAAGAAAAGAATCTTGCATTGGATGATTTCCAAGCAATGGTTTTAAAGGCAGACCAGGAGATTGGAGGAGTCAAATTAAGTAAAGGAGATGTAGTTGTATTTGATGTTGAAGGATTAAGCGATGTAGGAAGTCTTAGAAAAACATATGAAGAATTAGGTAAAAATGCAGAAGAAATTGATAATCTGCTTGCTATGGAGTATAGGAATTTAGATGCTGCGATTGATGCTGTAAAAGCAAGAGCCCCTGCAGTTCCTTCTGTTGAAAAAATGCCTGCTAAAATTATTGATGAAGCGCAGGATATTCCTTCGCAGGCTAGGGTTGCTGAGTCAAGGGCATTGCAGAATATAGAGGCAAGAAGGTCTCTTGAGTCTGCTCCAGAAGAAATTGGTGATTTGAGCAGGCAGATTGATCCTAGGAATCCCGCACAAGCAAGAGAAAGCATTGGTGAGATACGCAGGACTCTTGATGATATGATGGAAGAGAGCGGTTTGAAGACTGAGCGCCAGCTTCAGCTTGCTCAGTTAGATGAAGGAGATAGTGTTGTTAAGTTCCAGACTCCAGGCACAGACACTAGGTCTAACATGTTTGGCATTTCTGATATGAACAGGCACTTGGGTGATGCTCCTACAAATGATGTTCTTGCAAAGAAGAATGCTTTGTTGAGAGAAGAGGCTGCTAAGCTAGGTTATGATGAAGTTTACAGCGTCTATAATGGTAATGAGTTTGTTGCAAAAGGAAGAGTCATCACTCCAGAAGATGCTAATATAATCAGGAAAAATGTTGAAGACAAGCTCAATGAGTTCATTAAGCAAAAGGCGATTGATGAAGGATTGCCTGCAGATAATATCTTAAGAAGACCTGAAACCAGGATTGAACTAGGCTTTGGCATGTCTTCAGTTGATGAGGCAGGCGGCGTCACTGCAGATATGAAAGCGTCATTGACTAGTTTCCAGGAAGATGGGCAGTTCCTTGATGATTTGGTCAGGGAATCTGCAGAAAGAATAGATAATCCTAGGTTGATTGAGGCAGAGCTCAGGGCGTCAACGCCTGCTATAGCAAGACCTATAGGTGACTTCATGGATGCAGATGGTTTCTTGAGAGAAGATATTGTCAAAGAACTAAAGGGCTGGCGTGATTTGCCTGATACAAGGAGATATGAATTATTCCACGTGAAGAATTATTATGATGAGGTAAAGAAGTTTGATTACTTCCAGTCAAAGTCTCCTTTTGATGCTGAGTTTGATACGTTTTTCAGGAGGGCTCAGAATATCAGGAGAGAGTATGATGATGTGATGTCTCAGCTTGCAAGAGCAGATGAAGCAGGTGATTTTGCAAGGGCAGAGACTCTTGCTGGAAGAGCACAGGCTCTTGCAGATGATATAAGAGATATCTCTAAGAATGATTTCAGGAACAAGAACTTCTTGTCTAGGGCTGCGTTTGAGAGAGCAGCTGCAGAGACAAGAGGTCCGCAGGCAGTCATTTTCTTGGATGGAAAAGGTGTTGGCGCAAAGAATTTCAGGCAGATGGAGCGTTTTGCAAAGCAATTGGCGCAGGGCGAGAGACAAGTTAGTGACCTGAAAGACGTGCTTAAGCCTGTTGATGAGATGATATCTAATTATAATAATAATATCCTGGATACTTTAAGGACCAAGTATGGTCTTGAGATGGATAGGGGTGTTATCGCAACAATCGGCGGTGATGAGACCATATTGAAGATTGACTTGAATACTTTGGTCAAGGAAGGCCAGATACCTGAGGCAAGACTGCAGGAAGTTGTTAATGACATCAGGGATGCAATAAGGTCAGAAGGAGTTGATGTAAGGGCAGGCATCTATATGCAAGGTGTTGATTCAAGTGATTTAAGACATGTTGACAGCATGGCTAAGACAGACGAGGCAGTATTGCTCTCTAAAGACTTAGGTGATAAATATACTATAATAGGCAAAGAAGTCGATGGCAAGACAAGATTCTCTGCAATCGATAATGAAGGAAGACAGTTTGATATCCTTGCAGATGAACAAGGCAGGATATTGAGAGATGCAGACGGGACTCCAAGATTGTCTGCAGCGCCTGCAGAAAAGCTTCCTACAGAGAGGGCGATTCCTTTTGATGCAAAAGCTTATCAAGAATCTGTAGAGCAGAGCCTTGCTACTCGTGCAAGGATGGCAGGCAAATCAGAAAGAGAACTCGCATCTGAATTATATGTTGAGACTGATAAAAAACTGAATGAACTTACTCAACAGGCTGCTCGTGCACGTGCAGACGGCAATTATGCTTTGGCAGAGAGCCTGAATGATGAATATAGGAAACTTTCTGTAGAAGAAAGCGTCTATGCAAGACATTATAAGCCTGAAGTTCCTGAAGAAGTCATTAGATTGCAGGAGGCAGAGCAGGCTGCGATTGCTAATAGGATTCCACCTCCTCAACGGGTTCCTGAACAAGTGCCGCCAACTAAAAGAATTGATGATTTGATTGGAGAAAATCCTCAGGCCTTGGAGCGCAGTCGTGCAGAGCAGTTAATAGTCAGAAAGAATGAAGAAGACATGTTCCAGCTTGATAATTGGCGTATCCAGGAAGAGGATGGTAAAGCGATTATTTATGAAGGTGGAGAACGCCATGGCACTTTTGAAGAGTTTGCTTCAACTAACAAGGATAACTGGTTGCATCGTGATGATATCTTGCATGCGGAAAGGCAGGCAGAGTCTAAAAGGATAGAGAATTTTATTGAAACAAGGGCAAGAGATCGTGCAAATAGATTAGGAATTTCTCGTGAGCAGGCAAGATATGAAGAAATGTCTGACTTTTTTGACGCTAATTATGAAAGGATGTCTGATGTTCAAAAAGAAGTTGTTAATGATCTTAAAACAAAGGCTGAACAAGCATTGAAACCGCCAGAACCTAAGCTCAGGCTTGATGCACCGCATTATCCTCGTGAAAAAGTAAAAAATATTGAGCAGACCATGGAAGAAGCAAGGAATGTTGAGCCGTCGATAGACGAAGTTGAGAATTATGATACTTTATTTAGAGGCATGCATGTAGAGCCAGATGAAGCAGAAGCATTTATCAGCAAGATGATAGATGATGGATTGGATTCTAAGCTTAAATCAAGAGGCGGCTCAATAAATGAGAGAACAGAAGCGTTATTGCGGGAAGAAATTAGCAAGCATGAAAGCGTGTTTGGGACAGATCCAATTATTTCATTGACTACTCGCAGAGATATTGCTGAAGGATATTCAATATCAAGAGCACGCCCACATAGGCAAAGCATTGTCATCGAGATAGACCCTACAGATATCAGGAGAGGACAGATTGATATCAGCAAGCCAATGTCTGATTTAGAAAAGGCACAGGTTGCAGATAAAGGCTTTTTAGACTCAAGATTTATGCATTATAATCCTTATATTGAAGGTTATAATCATGAAATCATGTTTGTTGGAGATATGCTTCCTTCAAAGAACATAAAATCAATTTATTATAATGGTGAGCTTGTCTGGACAAGATCAGATGGATTTGTCGTACCAGGAACTAAAAGGTTGGGTGTGACTGCCATGTCCCCTGCAGAAGCAAGGGCGGCTCTAGATGATGTCGTTGCTAGAGGAAGAACATTAGGTGCTGAGACTGCAGAAGATGCATTCAGGGCAGGATTGAAAGAATCTTCATATGATGAAGTGACAAATTTATTTGAAGGGCAGAAAGCACGCTTAAGTGAATTAGGAGACGAGGCTGCTTCTGCGCAGGAAAGATTGGCAAGTGTTAGAGGCACTGCAGCTGAGTCAGAGGCTCTTGCTGATGCGCGTGCACTTGATGATCAATTGCGTGCAGCTTCAAGAGAGCAGGATATATTGTTTGAAGAGATGAATGCTATGCGTTCTGAGATGATGCCTGATAACAAGATTGTTGATGCTGTTGATGTTCCAAAAGGCGTTTCTGATAATTTAGATGATGCAATCAAGAGAAGCGAACCAGATGTCAGGTCTACTAAGACCGGGTTGGCAGATGATGTCAGCAAGCAGACAGGAACAGACTTGACTGCAGGACAAAAGAGAGATGTTTCAGGATTTGGCGGCTGCAGCCTGAACTGTGATATAGGTAGCAGGCCTCTGAAAAATAAATTAGAAGGATATGTGAAAGATTATTTGAGAAGACAAGGCATACCTGCAGAAGACATTGAAAGGTTTGCGCCGTTATATTCTAGTGCTGCTTCAAGGTCAAAGGTTGTGCAGAAAGCGGCTATTGAAGACAGGCTTGCTCAATTGTTGAAAGCAAATAATGGCAAAGTGCTTCCAAGAAATGCTGATGAGATTAAGTTGATGAAGGCAATTTCAGCCAATCTTGGCATAAAACCTGCTGCATTGGATGATCTTTCTGACATGGTTGCTGCTGCTGCTTCAAAGGCTAAGCTAAGCAATGTTCAGGATGCTGGAAAAATAATTAATACTCCTGCCAATAAGAGATTAAGGGCGATCATCAATGGTGCTCCAGGAAGAATTGATGATGTCACAGATGTTGAGGTTGCAAGGTTCTTGCGAACTGCTGGCAGGAGCGATGAGGCATTTGCTGCAACTAAGCAGGATTTCCTTGCAAGGATGACAGATACTTATGAAAAGGCAATAGAGACAGGACGCGTGACTAGAAAAGATATGAATGCAGCATTAAAGAGGTATTCTGATGCATTTGACGAGCTTAAGGGTGTTGTAGGTGATTTGCGTAAGGCTGAGAAATACGAAGGCCAGCTTGTTGAACTAAGGCAGATTGCTGCAAAAGCAAGAAGCGGTCAGGCGCTTTCAGCAGGTGATGAAGCATTGTTGACGAGATGGCGTTCAAGAATACCTAAACAAGATCAAAGAGCTTTTGATGATCTGGTCAGTAAGATGAGGCAAGGAAGAATAGCTGATGATGAAGACATGGCATTACTTAATAGATTGGATCGGGAAGTATCAAAACAACAGGATAAAGTTTGGAGAAGAATTAATAAAAAAGTTGCAGCAGCAGAACAAAGAGAAGTCATACCCACAGAGATTCCTGGTGTCAGGCCAAGAGTTAAAGAAGCGCCTTCAAGAGTAATGCATTCTGATGAAGGTTTTGTTTACTTGAGTGATGGTTCTAAGGTGCCTGCAGAAGAGTATGTTGCAATGCCTGAAGCTGCCCTTTCACGACAGGCAGAAAAGACAGTCGGCAAGAATGCAGAGTTCTTGTCAGGTAAGGAGTTTAATAATAAAGTGATTGGGCAAGGAGGACTCGATGAAACAAGTGTTTCTGTTTATGTAGATTCAAGAACGGGAGAGATGTTAGGTGTACATCCTAGCGTTGCATCAAAATCATACGCAAAAGAAATAAATTTAGTTATTGATAGAAGCACAGGAACAGTTGTCCGCGCAACTGATGCTGAAGGCACTGCGTTGGCAGCCAGCACAAGATTGAACAGTGACGCTATTAATAATATCTTTGAATCAATACCAAGAGCAAACAAGGCCACTGCAGAAAAAGTTGCAAAAGATATTGCAGTAATACAGAATGCTGCGAGAAGAACAAAAGCTGCTGCAAAAGCAAAACCTTCTGTCGGGCAAAAATTAAAGAAAATCACGACAAGCACTTCAAAACCAGTTAAGGCAAAGCCTGTTCGTATGGTTCCTCGTGCTAAAAAACCTGTTGCTTTGACTCCTGTAGAAGAGGCAATCCAGAAATCAGCAAAGGATTTATCTATCCCAAAAGGCACAAAAGTTACTAAAGAAGGGAAGATTGTTTCTTCTAATGCGTATCAGCAGAGAAAAATTATTGAAACATTGGCTTTGATGGATGAAGCTAAACAGGCAGGAAAACCAGTATCTCGAAAAGCATTTGTTTCGCTTTATAATTCTAAAGATGTCTTGACAGATGAAAAAGCATTGACAGCAGCTTTCAGCAGGCTGGCAGATCAAGCTTCTGCTTCAGGATTGACGATGCAGCAGCGTACAGATTTCTATAATTTGTTGAAGAATCAAAAAATTAGGCCAGAGAAGATACAGCAGTACATGGATTCTTTCAGCGACTTGTCTAAACAGATTGACAGCGTGAATAATGTCAGGGGCGCTCAGATGTTTGGAGATCTTTCAGAAGGTTGGGTGAAGAATTACAATCCTATGATAAACGGCAAGCTTATCGGAAGCACAAGAAGATCTGCAACAGATAAGAATATCGTAGAGTTCCTTGACTTTGACGGAAATGTCCTTGCAACAACAAGAAGAGATAATTTCTTTGACGAAGTAATGCCTCTTGGCAAGAAAGGCACAAGTAAATTGACTCCTGCAAGGCCTGCTGCAAAAGTCACGAGATACGCGCCAGAAGGCACTTCTGCTCGAGCTGCTTCTGAATATGAAAGAGTCGGCAGGGCCATGGAAACTGCGGGTGCTAAGTCTGATAAAGAGATACAATATATGTTCCAATATGGTCAAAGAGAAAAGCCTTTGATGGGTAAGACAGAAGCTGAATGGTACAGGATGGGAGATACGCATAGAGAAAAGTTAAGAAGTATTAGTGAGGAGCTTTATAATACAAAAGGTATTGAAGCAGAACCTCTTGCTTCTCCTGGATTTTTCGATGTTTTGGTAGGAACTAAACCATCTCAAAAAGTAAGAGTTTATCTTGGAGCACAGGATACAGAATCTGCACAAAAGATGTGGCGCGCTATTTTGGAAAAACAAGATGAGTTAAGAAAACAAGGCAAGATCAAAGGCGGTCTTGAGATGAAGACTTTAGCTTATCCTGATGAGATTGTTGCTCTAAGAAAAGATAATTTTGTAGTTTATATGGCGCCTGATGATTTTAATGCAGTGAAAGGTGAACTGTTTAGTAAAGACGTCATTCCAGATGAATGGCTGAAGACAAGGCCGCAAGACAAGCCTTTCTTTACAGACGAGATTCGATCAGGCGTTTCATGGGGCGAGGATCCTGGTTTTATGCAGGGCTCATTTGCAGAGAAAAGAATCAATGCATGGTCAAAGGCTCAGGCAAGATTTAGTGCAGGAGAATCTGATGATTTCTCTGCATTGTTGAAAGATGAGTTCAGGAAGTCTAATATAAATCCGGAAAAGCCTTGGCTCACTGATAAAGGGCCTGTCACTGCAGATGAAGCATTTGATGAGATTGCTGAGATGTTAGGCCAGCCTAAAAAAGCGCCGCCTAAAGCAGCACCAGCATTCGCAGAGGCTGAGACAAAAGTAAGACCTGCCATTAAACCAGCAGCTGCTCCTGAGCCTGCTCTTTCAAGAGCTGCTAAAGAAGCAAAGATGAAGTCTACTTTAGATGATTGGCGCAAGGCTTATGATGATTATAAGGCAAATCCTTCTCCTGAGAATGCTAAAAGAGCAAATGATCTGAAAGATGAATATAATGCGCTCAAGGCTGAATTAGAGGTTCCTGGCGCTCCTGCAAGGCCTGCTCCAAAAAAACCTACTCCTATAACTCCTAAGAGGCCTTCTTCTCAGCCTCTTACATCTGCACAATCCAGGACTGTGATGGATGATGTGCTTGAAAGAGGCAGGGTTGCTGGTGCTACTGATACAAAAGATGCAATAAATAGAGGTCTGAAATCTCGTGCTGATGATATTGCTGCTAGGAGTGGTGTTGCTCCGGAGAATGCGTTGTATGATGAGGCTGCAAGGTTGTTCAATGGCCAGGAAGCAAGGCTTAACTCACTTACAGATGAGTTGGCAGATGCCCAGGCAGAAGTCAAGCGTCTAAGGTCTGTCGGAGGCCCTGAATTAGAGGCTGCCCAGAAAAGAGTGGATACTATATTTGATGACATGAGGCAGACTTCTCGTGAAAAAAGTTATGTGATGGCAGAAAGGAACAAGGCTTTTGAAGCCCTGCAGCCTAAGCGTAAGCTTACACAAGATGTCACGATCCCTAAATCACAGACAGATGATTTGAAGAAGAGCATTGATGCAAATGAGAATGCTGTGAGGGCAAGGAAAGAGCAGCTTGCCAGGCAGGTTGAAAAAGAGACTGGCGTGATTGTATCCGATGATGCTATTAAAAAAATGGGGGGGACAGATGCTTGCAGTTGGTGTAAGCGGCCTGGTGCAGTTGATTATGAGCCTACTGTTGAAGAAAAGCTCAGAGATATCTTGCGCGGATATGGAGTCTCTGAGGAAAAGATGGACAGATTTGCTCCTCAATTGGCAAGATATTTCGAGGCTGAAGGTATTGTACAGGTAGAAGATATTAATAAAAGATTGATACAGATGCTTCGGGAGAATAAAGGCAAGCTGACTGCCAAGCAGATCGATGAGCTGGATCAGATGAGAACAGTCCGCGTCCATGCTGATGTTGATAATCCTGCATTTGATGCTATTGATCGAAAAGTTACTGAAGCTGCTGAGGCAGAAGAAGAGATCAGTAGCGCTACAATGGTCCTTGGTACTCCTCCTCCAAAGAAACCAGCAGCTCCTGTAGAGATCGCTGTTCCTGTGCCTTCTACAGCATCAGGTATCCCTCCTGCTGTTAAGAAGCCAGTATCAGAGTTAAAGCAAGCAGAGCGTGCTTCTTTAGAAGATGCTTGGCAAATATTGAAGAAGAAAGGTAAGGCTAAAGGAGATCTGCCTAAGTCTGTATCAAGTTCAGATATTGGTGAGCATGTTGATGATGCGTTCAGGGAATTGCAGAAAGATATTAGTGGTCTTGAGAAAAGGATAAAGGATTTGGAAGATGCAAAAGAACCTGTGCCTCCTGGTCTTATTAAGGAAAAAGAGATTGCTGAAGCAAGCTATGAGAGATTCTTGAAAGATAATTCAGGTTATGGTCAGCCAAAGCATACTGCTGCACATAAAAAAGAAGTTTTGAATAAGGATTTTATCGCAAGACAGAATAGGATTAACCGTGGAGAGATAATTGGTGATAAGGCAGCATTAGACGAATTCTTGAATACAGGAGATCTTAAGAAGGCTGCAGAAAAAGGAGACATCACATGGTATAAGGTGGAGGATGTTGACGAAGCAAGAGGCATTAAACCAAAGAAAGAGATAGTGCTGCGTGATGATGCCAAAGGAATAAGGATGTCAGAAAATGAATTAGAAGCTGTGAGGCATGAGAGCGCTGTTTATTGGAACATCGAGACTTATGAAAATACTTTTGCTAAAGAAAAAATAAGGGAATATTTATCAGATCACCACTTGCATGATCCTTTAGCAGTTACGCAAAGCAGGCTGTCAAAAGGAGAGGCTTTTAGTCAAGTCATGAAGAGGCATATTAGAGAGCAGATAAGCAAGTATTATACAGCTGGTGCTGTGCCTTTGAATAAGGATCAGATAAGCAAATTGAATGCAGTCTTGAGCAAACATGCAGATTATTTGGCAGATATTGCAGCAAAATCAGATGCACATGCTGTTGAAGCATATGACGCAATCATGAAGGATCTTGATTTATTGATATTGCAGGACGGAGGAATAATAAAAGGGGAATCTGTGGGTTCTGAAGTTGCTAAGCTGAGAAATGCAAATGGTGCTACGCATTCAATAATGGATTTTTATAGGGCAGAGGTTTCAGGTGCCGGCTGGAATGATATGGTGGATTTGCAAAAAGCAAAACTGCAGTCAGGAGAATTGGCTAGAGAAGCTGCAGCTTTGAAGAAAGCTGGCAAAGAAAATAAGATTATAGATCAGTTGCGAAGTGTCGGTTTTTCAGATGACGCGATTGATGAAATGAGTGATGCAGAGAAGCTGTATTATGCCAGGACATTAGGCGGCAGGCAGTTGAGTTCACAGAATTTTGCTGAATTAGGTGAGGCTTTGTATGTACATGATTTCGCTGCAAGTATAGAAGGGTATCCTTTGACGCAGGCAGGCGTGATCCAAGATATGAGATTCAAAGCTAATCCTAAAGACTTGCATGGATTAGGGATGGCATTGATTATGCAGAGTTATGAACCTCAATTACTAAAGTTATTTGGAGAGGAGGGTTATGGCAGGATATTGACATTTATAGCAAGGCATGATAATGAAGGCATGTCATTTAAGAATTTCAATGAATTTTTGACTACTGCTATAGTTGGCCCTTCGGATAACATGGCTTCTGCTTTTGAGAAATATCTTGCTTCTATAAGTGAAGTCGCGGCTAATGAAGATATTATGGTCAGGCTTACTATGATGAACAGGCTTGCAGGATTTGACGGAGATGTCGCTGGACTGCAGAAGGTAGCCATAAGGAATATAAGAGATGCGATGGATATCGGTGCGATAAGCGCTGACAGGGGAGAAGCGATGATTTTTGCTCTCAAGAATGATTTAGGTTCTGCAACACCTAAATTCAATCTTAACTCGTATTTTGCAGGCAGGCAGGAGTTTGCAGGATGGTCTGATGTTACTGGCCAGGTAAGGCCTAAGAGCACATGGCATCAGTATAGGGCTCCTAATTATGATGAGCTTAGGAAATATCATGCAAATGCAGAAGAGTATATGCTGAAGGGTGCAAAGCCTTACAATGATGTCGTGGTGTATGCTGATGAGGCTGTTGGCGAGACAAGGGTGTTTGTCAAGCCTCGTCCAGATATGGGTGTTGAAGGAGGAATCTATCGTTTTGCAGGATATGATGATGCAGGCAAGGCAAAGCTGGGTGATAGAATCAAGTACAAGCCTGGTGAAAATTATTGGAAGAGTGAGATAGAGTCACTTTCTAAGAAAGGCCAGCTTAAGCTGAAGAAAGCACAGAGGTATTGGGATGGCACTGACGAGATAGGGTTTGAGATAGAGTTCTTTGATGATATTGGCGGCAAGATGATGCAGAGGCAAAAGAACCTGGAATCTGCATTTGATAATGCAAATAAGCAAGTCTTTACTAATTTCAGGCAGACAAGAGAATTTGCGCGGGAAGTCTCAAAGTTGAAGGGAGCATCTCCTGATGATCTTGCTGTAGGCTTGAGAAGGGTGGAAAGAGGATTCTATAAAGTCAATGATGAGTTATTGGCAGCAGATGACGCATTTGCTGCAAGAGTCGGTGATGCTTTTGCAGGCAATGATCTTGATGAGATTGCAAGGGTCATCGATGATGCTAATGAGAGAAGGATGACAGAATTCTTTGGAGGAGAAGATGGATATAAGTCTGTTTTGAATGTTAAGACTAAAGATGCTGCCGGAAATAAGGTCAGGCTTTTTCCGACTAGGCAGGAATTGTTTGATGAGATTGAGAACTTTGGCAAGGATGTTCCAATTGAGTTGAAATCACATGCTGCAGCAAGTGATGCAGCAAGAGTCATAAAATCAGAACAGACAGTACTTATAAGAGGAGGAAAGGTTATCGGAGAAGGAAAGGCTCCTGTTGGAAAAATGCCTGAAATTCCTGCTTATCTTAGGGAAAAGGCTGCTAGAAAAATTGCTGCTCCTAAGCCTGTCGCAGAAGCGCCTGCTGCGCGTATGGTTCCTAGGGCAGAAGCGCCAAAAACTATCACTCCTAAGAAGCCGAGTTCAGCGCCTCTTACTCCTGTAGAGACAAGAGAAGTAATGGATGATATTTTGATGAGGGGAAAAGCTGCAGGCGGTGTTGATGTTGATGATGCTGTGCGAAGAGGTCTTGATGTTCATGCAAAGGATGTTGCTGCTAAGAGAGGTATTTCTTTTGAAAATGCGAAGTATGATGAGGCAGGCAGGCTGTATAATGGGCAGACTGCAAGGATAAATGAATTATCAGATGAATTGTTTGATGTCCAGGCCGAGGTTGAGCGGCTCAGGTCTATTGATGATCCAAAAGTAGTGGCTGCTGAAAGCAAGGCAAAGGCTTTGGCAGAAGAGATGAAAAAAGCAGCGCTGGAAAGGCGTGCCTTGATGGCAGAAAGGAATAAAGTTTTTGTTGAATTGCTTCCAGAGACCAAGATTTCTAAGAAAGTTCCTATTCCTAAATCAAAGATTGATGATCTTGAGAACAGTATATCTGCAAATGAAAAAGCTGTAAGGGCAAGGAAAGAAGAGATTTTTAGGAGAGTGCAGAAAGAGACAGGCACTAGTTTCTCAGACGATACTGTTAAAAGAATAGGAGGTATAGATAGTTGCAGTGCTTGTAAGATTCCTGGTGCAGATGATTATGCGCCGACTATTGAAGGAAAAGTAAGGAAAGGAATGCATGAAACAGGCGTTCCTGATACTGATATAGAAAAGACTGCTTCTAGGACTGCCGATAATTTTGAGGCAGAAGGGCTTATACAAAGAGAAAGCGCCAATAAGAGAACATTACAGATAGTTGAAGAAAACAAAGGTGCTGTTGATCCTCAGAATGTAGGCGAACTGCGTCAGACAAAGGCTGTGCAAGCTCACACTGATGTTGATTCTCCTGCATTTGATGCTGTTTATGATGCTGTTGCAGAAGCTGCAGAGGCAGAAGCAAAAGTTGCAAGACCTGTTACAGAAGCTCCTGCTGCGCGTATGGTTCCTGCTGTAGAAGTTCCAGTACCAAAAGGTCCTACTGTTGTTGATAGGGTTGGTTGGCTTTTTGCCTCTGATGAAGCAAAGCAGTTTGCTACGCGTAATATAGATGATTTATCTGCTGCTGAAGAGCAAGTGATTAAGGCAGTTCTTGGTGTTGAACGGCCTGGAAGGCTTTATCCGCAAGAAGTTGCCAGATTCTTTGATGCATTTAATGATGAAAAAGCTTTTGATAATCTTGTAAATCAGGTGAGTGCTCAAGCAGGTACAGCTTATAAGAGCGGGCTTGGTGATTTAAGAGGCCGCATTAATTATTTTTATAGATTAAAAAGAATGTGGGGTAAAAGCAGTTCTAGTTATGTAGAAGTTAAGAACTTCTTCAGAAGATTATTTCCAAAGAAAGTAAAGATGCCTGCTGAAGTGCCTTCTCTTAGGGCACCTGAGCCTATTTTTGTTCCTAAGATTCCTAAGGACCTTGGATCTCCAGGTTCTGTCGAAACTTATAAAAAAGCAATAGAAAAATACGCGGTTTCAGAAGGGTTTGGCCCGCTTGAGGGCGGCACTGCAAAAGTCACTGTCAAACAGGCAGCACCTGGAAAAGTAACTTTTGACACGATTATTACAGATAAATCCGGTGCAACTGTTATTCGTTTTGAAAGAACTGTAGATACTAAGAATAAAGTGATTGTTTTTGAGAATGTTGCGTCTGTGAAAGAAGGATCTTGGTCTGCTCTAAAAAGAGCAGAGGATCAAATTCTTGCTCAATACTTTGATGAGTATGATATTTATGGAAAAGCTGTGTCAGAGAGAACAGGTCATAGAGGGCTTACACAGAACTCTGGTGTGATAGAATATGGTGAAGGATTTGCAGCAGAGACTCATTTCCCGGGCAGTGCTGCCAGAAGAGATTCATTCAATAGAATTATTGGAGGAATTGATATGCGTGAACTCCAGGCAAGACGCCCAGATTTGCTTGATGAATTCACAGTTCATGTAAGAGGATCTGTGCTGCCTGCAAGTCTGGATGAGATGGTTTTCAGGTTAAAGAGTTCTGATTTTAATTATCAAATAGATGAAATGATGTTGCAATTAAGGGCGCAAGGTCACAACCCTGATGAAATTCTTGTTGCTCTTGAGAGAAATTTAGGTAGTGCTGAATTAGAAAATTTTGTTAGAAGTCAGGGCAGAACATTTGATTCTGCAGAAGATATGAGGAATGCATTGAGAAATATTGCGAGTGAGAGATATGATGAGATAATTTCGCAGTATGATGAAGTTCTAGAAAGCGGCGCGCTTAGATCAGAAATATCTCGGCTCAGTAAGGATATTGAAAATATGGAGGCGGAATTAGGAGATTTTATAATTGGTCCTATGCCTAAAAATTTGCATGATGCACAGGTTGCAAAGCAAACACTTGAGAATACTGAAGAGGCACTTGCTAAAGCCAAGCAAAAAATTGCTGCTGAACAAAGAATGTGGTCTGCAAGGCCTGTTACTGAGGCTCCTGTTGCTCCTGTCTCTAGAGCTGCGCTAGAATCACAGGTTAATGCTGCTTTAGATGAATGGCGTCAGGCTTTTGATGCATATCAGGCTGATAAGACTGCTGAAAATGCTGAAAAAGCTGCAATTTTACAGAAAAGATATCAAGGACTCAAAACAGAACTGGATGCAATGCCTTTAGAAACACCTGGCTTTGCTCGTCCTTCTATTACTGATGTTTCTTATGCAAAGAGGCAGTGGGATACAGCGCTTGCTTCAAGCGGTCCAGAGGCTGCTGTACAGGTTGGTGAAACATTCAAGCTAAAGAGGGGGGCAGAATTGTTCAAGGCAGATGATTTCACTGAGGCAGAAAAAACAGTCCTAGGATATTTCAGGCAGGGCACAGAGGAATTTCCAGAATCCTTTTATCAAAACGTATATGCTTCAGCGACTGTAAAAGGCCCTACTTGGGAGAATTTCAAGGCAGGAATGTTGGATGCAGTCTGGGAAGATGCTAAATTAAGAGGTGCAGATCCTGTTGCTGCTGTGCGTTTGCAATCAGAAGCATTTGATTCTCTTGCAGAGAAGATAAAAGCAGCGACATTGCAGGCTAATACTGAATGGGCAAAAGCAATGGATATTGAACCAGGTGTAATGCATAGGAATGTTTTAGACAGGATGCAGGATTGGTTTACTCAGACTTCTGCAGATAATTTTCATAGGGAGATAGAGCGCAGGATTGTTTATGAACCAGTTGATGTGAGCCCTGATAGTTTTGTTCCAATTGTTTATGATGAAGTTGTTACAGACTTTTCAAAGACCCCTTCTGGGATGAAAAGATATCCTTTAGAAGCTGGTGAATATGCTTATGTTTGGCATCCTGCGCATGGAAACATTGAGATAAGAATTATTGAAGGGAATGAAGCTATTTTGATGATTCCTTTCGGCAATACACAATATACTAAGAAAATCAGTCTTGGCACAGCTGACACTCTTGAGAATCAGTTTAAGGCGGTCAGGTCAGAACTCAGCAATACATTTGAGGGGCTTAGAAAAGAAGCAATAGACAAGATTTCTTCTGGATATTCTATCCAGACACAGGCAGATTTATTGAAGTTCAAGAAGCATCAGGAAAGGATGAGGAAAGTCTTGGCAAAAGATGAATTCCTTAAGCCTCTTATGGAGAAATTTGTTTTGACAGATGATCCTAGATTAAAGGCATATCTTACTTTTATTAGTCCTGATGCAGGCAAGGTTTCTTCTGTTAGTGCAGGCGCATCATACCATCCTTTATTGAGAGAATTGTTCCTTCCAGAAGCACATCACTCTATCAGGATGTCTGCGACCAAGGGGCAAATAACGCATGAGTTAATGCATCATTTGTTTCATTCCTTGCCTGTTAAAGTCCAGGATGATATTGTGCGTAAAATAAAAAGCAGCAAGAAATTTGAAATATGGAAAGAGATGATGAAGGCATCAAAAGAGCCTTCATATGCTAAGGCCAGCGAAATAACAATGGCTAATGAATTCATGGCCCATATGTTAGGTAATGTTGTCAAAGGTGATTCTTTCTTGACAACTCCTGCAAATACTGCTAGAAGATTGCAGGAACTGAAAGGATTGAATGGTTTGGATGTCTTGCACATAACTCCAGAGGATTTTGATTTGTTCAGTGATGCTTTCAGGGAGATGGATTTTTCAGATGATTATATGGATTTGTTTAAGAAAAGATTGCAGAGGAATATGAAAATAAAGAATAGGCGCAGGAATTTCATAATTGGTGTAGAGGAAGAATTAGACAACATTCAAAAAAGTCAGGACAGGATATTTGCAGAATGGCAGGCTGCGATTGATAAGGCAGACAGAGTGAGGCGTGGAGAAATTGAATTATCTACAAGAGAAATAGATGCACTGCGAAAGGAGATGGATTCTTACGGAAAAGAATTGAATTCTTTGCTTCAAAAAGAGGCAGATATGAGCATTTATAATATAGGTATTAAGAGAAAAGCGATTTCTCCTGAGGATTTTGCAGCGCAGAAGGCTTGGGAGGAAGCGGCTGCTCGAGAATCAGCTGAAGCATCAACCTAAAGTTATTTAAAATATTAAAGATTTTTAAAAAAAATGAGCAAAAAAACAGAAGAAGAATTGAAGAACAGCAGGCCTTTTATTGACTGGCTTGTTCGCTGGAGAAGTCTTTTTGATATTGAGGAAGATTCAAAAGCAGATTATAATCTTGCTTATCTTATCCATCAGGTTTATTTGAATAATAGGTTCAAATGGCAGAGGATATTGAGAGAGATAGAGAAAAAAGCCTTGAAATATGAGCCTGACCAAAGGATAGGTTTATTCAACCTTATGAGCTTGCAGCAGCAAAAGAGAGCATTGCTGCTTGATTTTAAGTCCAAGAAAAAGAATCTGTATAGGAAAAAGATTGAGCTTGCAGATTTTGCTGTTGAAGATGCAGAAAAGATGATTACTGGTGAAAGGACGCCTTATTGGCATGCAGTGAATGCAAAAGACCTGCCTGACTGGTATTTTGTCGCGCAATCTAATAATCCTTTGTTTGCAAGATTATATAAAAACAAGCCTTTGCCTCTGGAAAAAAGAGGTGCTGAACTGGATGCAGAAGAATATTACGATATTGCAAAATTCAAGAAACTGTTCCAGTCAAAGGCAGGAGATCTTAAAATATATGATGCTTCAATAAAGCCTTTTGTAGACAAGTTAGAGAAATTGTTGAATGAAGAGATAAAAATAAGAGAAGACTTGATAAAAATATCAGATATTGACAAGGTTATTGATTTTTATTCCAAGATTCTTGCAAAGATAGATGAGCAAAAAGAGGTTTGGAAATCTCTTGAGCCTGTTTTAGATCAGAATTTGCCTAAATTGAGTGCAGGTATCAAAGATCAATGTAAGGATTTATATAATGTGATCATATCAGTCATTGAAGACCATGCGTAAAAAAAAGAGGTTCAAGGAATGGTATTATATCCTGATTATTCTAGTTATGTTTGTTGCTGCTTTAGCTCTTTTATTATATTCTTATTCTCCTAAGGGCAAAGATTGCGGTTCTGATGTTGCTTGTTTTATGGAATATGCAAATCAATGCAGGCCTGCTTCATTGACTATTGATTTTGCAGGGAATACTTTAGAATATCGCTCTACAGGCGACTGCAAACTGGTTAAGAAAATTGCAAAAGTTACTCCTTCAGAATCTGAAGAAGTGAAAGATTTTCTTGAAGGCAAGGAAATGGTTTGTGATTATGATATGTCTTATCTTAATCAGACCTGGATTGAGAATTTTGCAACTGGCTTGGAAGCATGTGATGGTGAACTACAGGATGCTATAGTGGACTTGCGTTTAGCAATGACAGATTTGACATGGGACGAGATGGCAGAGAACATGACTTCTTGGTATGACCTTACTTAACTTTCAAGATATTCTATTATTACCTTCAATTCTCCTTCACAATCCTCAAACACGCCTTTGAGTGTCTCTAGATGATCTATCAGGAAAAGGTCTTCTTCATAATAGCAGGTCATGTTCTTTCCTAATAAGGCATCCCTTATTTCAGGCTCTTCTGTTGCTGGGAAGTCTATTATTGTCTTTACAAGCACACATTGGTCTGTTATCTCATACTGTATTGTCGCATTCTCTATCTGGTTCCAGAATATTGTTGGCTTGCACTCATTTGCTCTTTCTGCAAAGCAGTATTCTGTATCACATTCATATGGGCCGGAAGGCAGGAGTAATATGATCGCTGCAATAGCTCCTACCAAAGCAACTGCAAGTATCACAAATATTGGAAATTGGCCTGGTTTCTTTGAATGTCTTTTCTTTCTCTTCATATATATGATTTTAATTGTTTTAATTAAAAAGCTTTTCAGCCACTCTGGCGTAACGACACTTTAAAATGATTTGTTTTAGAAAGAGCATTTACTTATCGATTGATTTTAGAGTATAATTCCTTTGCGATTTCGCCTAAATATTCTGTTTTTTCGACTTTTTCAAT